>ERZ1673961.60-NODE-60-length-58223-cov-317.659504_pt1 | contig 58223 bp, 60 predicted proteins | sample MGYA00580189_ERZ1673961 | MGnify/ENA primary metagenome ERZ1673961 (study PRJEB41334, sample SAMN05608105) | rock metagenome | biome: terrestrial subsurface; feature: shale formation; material: shale | place: USA: Pennsylvania ... | reverse complement strand
TGGACGGGAATTATAGACAAATTCTTTCCCTTTGTCAAGGGTTTAAACTTAACTTGAGCTTAAATTTTTGAGGTTTTACCTATCTTTTTTGCTTTCTCTATATTTTATGGGGTTTATTATTATTGAGTGAATTAATAATGTTATTGTAAGTGATTTTTTTAGTCTTAAAGACAATTATAAGTTATTATATTATTATTTTTATGATTCAGACTTCAATTAATGAAGTCATAATGTATTCAAATTTATATAAACTGATTATTAGAAGTGGTACGCCCTATACGATTCGAACGTATGACCTACGCCTTAGAAGGGCGTTGCTCTATCCAGCTGAGCTAAGGACGCATAAATGAAAGAAAAAAAGCCTTACACAAATGATAAAGAAATCATTTATATAAGGCTTATATGGTGCGGATGAGAGGATTTGAAAAATCCGATAATCAGCATTCAAAAACCCGATATAACGGTCTTAGTTGCGTTTTGGGGAAACCATTTTAGTAGTCCTTGGGGCAACCAATTATGTTTTTGTGAGTGAAATTATAGTAATTTATTCTTAAATTGGGATTAATTTTTTAATTTTTGTTATAATTCATCTATCATTACTTAAAACCTAAGGAAAGTAATTAAACTTTCCTTATTACTCATTAGGCTTTATTATTTCACTATTTATTAGATATTTTCTTTTTTCTTTTCGTAGAAGTCCCTTAGATACTAATGTTTTAAAAGCTCCATTAACTATGGACTTGCTTATTCCAGTTTGTTCAACTACTTCATCTTGTGTTATATCAATTTTATTTTCATCATCCATTATTTTTATTAAGTATGTCATTACTTTAATTTTTTTACCACCTAATCTCTCTAATACTGTTATAAATTCATTTGTATTTATATATAATTCTTTCTTCATATCTATACCTCTTATCTACTTTTTTTAACTTCTGATATTAATCTTTTCTCTTCTTGTTCAATTTCTCTTTTCTTCGCTTGAAGCTTTGCTAATCTCTTTTCATTTGAAAACTTGTTATCATTTGATTTATTATAAAATTCATATGGCATAAAATCGTACTCTATACATAGTTTTTTATTTTTTTCAGTTGCTCCAAGTACTGAAACAATTTGAGTATTTAATACATATTTTCTTTTGATTTTTTTAATAAAGCCATTAGATACTAATGCCTTGAATGTGTCATTAACTGTTTTTTTGCTTATTCTTGTTGCTTGCACTACTTCATCTTGTGTTAAGTCTATTTCATTATTTATATTCATATTTTCAATTAAAAATTCAACAACCATCATTTTTCTATCACCAGTTAAATTTGTTAATATTTTTATTACATCTAATAATATAACTCTTCTCCAACCTGTTTTATCCATAGCATCACCTAATACATTTTTTCTCATTAATGTAAAGCTTTCTAATTTCCCAGTTTCTGGGTCTTGAAATGTCTTTTCTGTAAATAGTTTTTCTTTTATCATTACTTAAAACCTCCTTAGTTTAATTTAACTTTAAGAATACTAACATTATTTATAATTATTTTCTTAATTTTGGAGTTAATAGTTCAAAAAAGAAGACTAAAATAGTTTAATCAGAATTAAACTTTTTTGATTTTTTGGTAGTTTTAGTTTTTTCATTTTCAGAAAAAAAAACTAAAAAAAGCTCGATATAATCGTATGTTAAAGGGCAAATATTGCAAAAAACTAAAAAAACTAAACTTGGTTTCAATAGTTTTTTCATTTTTTAATAAAAAAACTTCTATAAAGCCCATAATATAGGGATTTTATAAAAGAAAATTAGCAAAAACTAAAAAAACTAAAACAAATTTTACAAAATAGCTTTAAAGCCCTATGTAGTAGTGCATACAGAGTTTTATTAAAAAAAATCTCCTCTTTATCTATAATATTTTAAGGCTATCATAATTAATTTTATTATTATTTAAAATAGCTCCCATCTCACCTTATGCTTCTTGAATAGTGCTTTGATTTCTTGATTTAGTAATCTTTTCTGTTGTCCTATCCCTTTATAAATTGGTAATCCTCTCCATAATCCCCTTATGTTATGGTATTCTCTACCTTTCCTATTTTTAATAGCTGTTTCAACTCTACCCCTAAATGACTTATAAAACTCGTTAGATAATCTATAAGTCCATGTATTCCTATTATCTTTAAACAAAATAAACTCTGTATGTTCTGATATAGCAAGAGTTAAACCTTTATTAGGGTCTATCTCTCTAAATTCTCCCACTTGGTCGATATTTTCGCCCTCTGTGTGCAAAACTACTACAAAATTAAGATACATAACTGCAACATAGTTAGCTTTTCCACATTTTCTTTTATATTGCCTTTTTCCATGCGTTAAATTAGTTTGATAGTAATTTTCTACCTTTAAGCTTATTTCGTGCTTTCTATGTGCCTTTTTTGATGGAATTGAAGCTATTTTATAATATTTGTATCCAGCTCCTACATATCTAATTACATAATTACAAAATTGTTTTAAATTTTCTGCTCTTTTCATATTACACCTCTACTTATTAAAAGTATAAAGGTCTAAAAGTCCTTAAAGCCTTGATATATCGCTATTTCTCAATAGTTTTATATCTGTTATCTCTCGATATATGACAACCATCTAAACCCTCTTTAAAGGGCTTAAAGGGTTGCCACACCCTAAAAATTATTCGCCTCGTAGTAGCTTAACCGATTTGCATTATTGAAGTTGCCACACTTCACAAAATTGACTCTGACGGACTATCTCGCCATTATCTCATTCGGTCATCACTACACCTCTCGACCCCCGACACCATTCGGTAGGGTCTTGCCTTGTTAGTTATATATGTCTGTTTGTTTCTACTTAGGGTTAGAGTTATCCATTGTAAAGCTAATAGCGGTAGAATACACAAAACCCGCCTTACTCTCCTTTATCAGGCTTTCAGTCGCTTTAAAACTTCGTATCTGTTGATAGATTTTATCCATATAGAATCTTACACGGTTGCCTATTTCATAGTCATAGGCTTTAACTTAGTCCATTTACTAAGCCCTTTACGGGTTGAGCTATTTAGTAGGTAAATTACTTCCCTTACTTCCCCCGCCGTGCTTGTGTAATAGCCTTTCGAACTATCGCCACAAGGTGGATTTACACCACTTCATATATAACAAGCTTATCAATTTTTGGTATGATAAACTGTTTCCAAGTCGCCCATATTTTTATCATTTTGTATTGAGTCGAAGCCGATAATTTCAATCGACAGCTCTCACCATATCAGGGCAAGCAACTTTCATTGCACCCCGCCACACGGCTATATTTTACTTAACTAATTGGCGGTTAGTTATTGGTAAATATAGAAGGAAAACCTATTGCTATTTTTCCTCTGCGAATAATTTTTTTGGCTAATTGGCTATGTTATTTTTATAACATTTTTATTAATTTATTCTCTCTTTTTTTGTTAAAACTTTACTCCTTTTTTAAATTATTTTTATGTTTATAGACTTGTAATTTCTTTTAATTATAGTCTTCATTTTGTTATAGCATTGTGAAAATTTTTCTGTAAGTTTGTAGTTCATTTAAACGATTTTTGTTGCTCAAAAATCGTGTATTCCTTATTAAAAGGTTAATCAATTTCGATAAAATCGAACTTGATTTGCTTTAATAATTTGCTTAGGTTTTGAAGTTTTTTTAGATGGTTTTTAGTTAGCTTTGCGTTCATAATTTTATACATTCCAACGCTTCGCTCAATAAGGAAATGATTAAAAAATTTTAATCATTTTTGTTATTTTTTATTGCATTTCTTGTTCAAAAAGATATAAATTTATTGGCTTAATTGCTTGTAATAGTTTGTCATTTTCTTTACTCAATCTATCAATTTTATACTCTAAATCTTCCTTATGATTTGAATATTTTTGTTCCAATTTTTCCATTAATGCCATTTGTTTTTTAATGAAATCTAAGGTCATTTTTTGACCTTATTATTGACCCACTTTTATATACCTAAAAGTCTTATATATTCGATATTTTGAATATATTTTAGGTCATTGATTGACCTAAGTTTTGACCTTAAATATACAAATAAGGTCTATTTTGACCTAAAAAATAAGCTCTGAAAACACCATAAACTCAAAGGCTTCGCCAGAATAGTAGGTCATTTTTGACCTACTCTATCCTGCCCTTTCTAAAATATCTCAAAATACAATTATTTTAAAAAATTTGTAATGCGTTGTTTTTGTAATGCATTTTGTAATGCATAAAAAAAACAAGATTCCCTTATTTAAGGCTTTTATTAAAGAAAAAAGTGCTTGCATATTGTAATGCATAAGATAGATAAGAAAAGAAAAAGTGCATTACATTCGTGCATTACAAAGTGCATTACAAAATACAGGTTAAAAATGTAATGCATTTTATGTATCTAAAAGAGCAAAAACTACGAGCTTGTCTTTTCTTTTGTGTAATGCATAAAAGAAATAGAATTACAAAATTTGTAATGACAAAATGAAATGTCCCAAAGGGGCGAGTAGTGCCCTCCAAAAATCCATAGGATTTTCGAAGGAAATCCGCATTAATTAATCAGCTATATAATTTAACAACTCTGTTTCTAATATACCAGTAGTTTGACATTGTGTTTGACCCATTTGAGTTTGCCCTTTTTCATGAGAACTAAAACCGACTGTCCAATTTTGGTAATGAGTTTGTGCAGGATATACAACCATATTCTTATTAGTTCCAGTTAAAACATATTTTACATTTACTTTCATCTTCTGTTTTTTCGTTTCAATCTTTTGAAGTAATATGTTAGCTCTACCAGATAAACTTTTATTAGATTCAACATTTATCATTGTTGTCCCATTCATTGTAGTAAACCGTGCACTCTCTGCTCCAGAAAAATTATAAGTGGCTTCACCTCTCAGGTTTTTAAAATAGCCCGTCCATCTTCCACAGTCTACATATGTATTAGGATTAGAAGCACTAAAACTAATATTAATAAATCCAGAATCTTTACTCATGTTATTAATAACAAAAGAATTATCAGTTAAATTGTTTACAAGTTCATCCCAAGCTTTACCATATTCCTTATTTACAATTTTTGAAGTTGGAATTTTCTCAGCACTAAAATTTGATGGTGGTGTATAATTTAATGATGATTGAGCACATCCAGTAAACGCAATTGCAACAGTAGTTGTAAATAGTATATATTTTACAAGTTTATTCATTTGCTTCCTTTGTGTATAATTAAAGTAATTATATAGTATTTTTTCTTTAATCCTAAACTAACTTATATAAAACTTATTTATTCTTTTAACTAATGGCTTGAAATCTATTTTATAATCACTTTTAGAAATTGCTTCAATAACAACTTCTGTTCTGTAATCTCCATATCTTTTTTGAGTTTGTGAGTTTTGAGAATGTCCCATAAAGTATTCTAAAAGTCCATCTTCGATTAATCCTTTTAAGCTTCCACTAAAATTATGCCTAAATGAATGTAGGTCTAATAATATATCTTCATTTTCTATATTCTCTTTTGCTTTTTTATCTAACCATGAAAACTTGAAATCCTTTTTATTGAAAAGTTTAGAAAATGCATTTCCATATCCTCGGTTCTCTGTATAATACAATTCTGAAAATAATCTTGTCTTATTATCTTTTCGTTGCTTCTCAACAAACTTTAAAATCCCTAACTCTATTAAAGTTGGGTGTATAGGTATTTTTCTTCTACTACTTTTATTTTTTAGTTTTTGGTCTTCATGCTTATCTTCAATTCTAAAAAAATGCACTCCCTCTTTTTCTGTAATTTGTTCTGTATAGATTTGTGCTATTTCGTTTAATCGACAACCAGTAAAAAGTAAAATTAAAGGTATCCATATTTTAGATGGATTAGTTTTTAAATTTTGCTCTAAATCTTCACTATACCATTTGCTTTTATAAAATAATGAAAATAATTGCTCAGGATAAAACTCTTTTCTGTTTTTATCATCTTCTAAGTCTTCCGTAGATATTGATACTTTATATCTCAATCTGTTTTTATCAAGATATTCATATTCAATAGCATAATCTAAAAAAGCATTAATGTTGATAAGTTTGTTTCTTGTTGTTTTTTTAGCTATCGGGGTTAGCTTTTTCTTTTTTGATGTTTCGATAATCTCCCTAAAACTCTTAGCTTTGTCAAATAAGGTTCGGTTTTTATTTCTATCAGGTAAAAAGAAAATATCAGCTAAAAAGTTTTTCATATCTTGATGCGTTAAATCAATTAAATAGTCTTTATCTATCAAGTCAAAAAATATTCTAACATCTCTTCTGTATCTTTCAGGCTCTTTTGTTTCACTTGACTTTTTATCCATAAAATCATTTAATATTTCTTCTTTTTTCTTATTGTAATAGCCTTTACTTGCATATATTTCTTCAATAGTTAAAGGCACTTGCATATTTTGATTATGTTGTGAATAAGTTTGTATAGATTGATTATATGGGTTATTATCCCTTTTTATGTATGTATTAGCATAGTCTGTTCTACTTAGGTTATTCTCTTTATCATTCTTTAAAAGCTCTATCTCGCCTTTAATTACTTCATCTTTAAGTCTATGTTTGTTTTCTTCTGAAAGTATAGATAGTGCGTAATCACACTTATTTTCCAATTCTGTGGCTTTAATTAGGTTTTGGTATACATTATCCCTCTCAGGAGAAAAAACGCTCTCTGTAAGCTGTTTTATAGCTTTTTCAATAGCTTTTGGATGACTACCTAATCTAACTTTACCCTTTTTAGTTGTGTAAGTGTATCTTTGTTCTCTAAGATTTGAATATTTTGTATAGTCCTCTTTTGCTTCATCTACATAGTCTTGAACTATTGACTTTATATAATCTACTTCCTCATACCAATCCATAATATCGACCTTTTCAGTTAATAACTTATCAAATTTAGGCGTAATTATAGCGATTATATGGTTAGCTTCTGTTAAGCTATCTGTTCGTAGTGAAACTACTATATGCTTTTGAGTTGTTGGAATTTTTCTTTTGAAGTAATATTTAGTTCTATGCTTAATTAAATATTTCATAGTTTTACCTTTTGGGGAAACCATAAGGGCAACCAATGGGGAAACCAAACTAAGAAATCGTTAAAAATAAATCTTGGAAAGTCGATTTTAAGGGGTTAGTGGTGCGGATGAGAGGACTCGAACCTCCACACCGTGAGGCACCAGATCCTAAGTCTGGCGTGTCTACCAATTTCACCACATCCGCAAAGTGGTACGCCCTATACGATTCGAACGTATGACCTACGCCTTAGAAGGGCGTTGCTCTATCCAGCTGAGCTAAGGACGCATTAATATAATAAATGGGGTAAGTAATGGGATTTGAACCCACGGCCCTCGGAACCACAACCCGATGCTCTAACCAACTGAGCTATACCTACCATAAAAAATCTAAGATGGTCGGGGCGAGAGGATTCGAACCTCCGGCCCCCTGGTCCCAAACCAGGTGCGCTAACCAGACTGCGCTACGCCCCGACAAGTTTACTTTTTAAGTTGTTTCTCTCAAAAAGTGGACGGAATTATATTATATTTTTTTTTATTTGTCAAGGGCTTTTATAAAAAAAATCATTTTTTTTTGAAATTTGTAATTTTGCCTTGATAATATAGCAATTTTATACAATACTATTTTAATTTTTCCTGATATAATTTATTATTATGAAAAAGTCAAATAAAATAGTTCACAACATAAAGTTTTTAAAACCAAAACTTAACAAAGATATTATTATATATGAAGGTCATTTTAATAATTTCAATTATGATAAACATGTACATGAAGAGTATACAATTAGTCTTATTGAAAAAGGTCATATGAATGCTTTTTTAAAAGGTTTTAATCATAAATTTGACAAATCTTCAATAATCACAATAAATCCAGATGAAGTGCATGCTTGTGCTATTGCAAATAATAATGAGTATAAACATCGTTCATTATATTTAAAGCCTGAAACAATTAATGAAATACTTAAATATAATTTTTCTAAAAAACAATTATCTTTTCGTGATTATCACTTTAATAATGAACACATCTACAATAGATTATCTTTCTTAATTAATCATGACAATATTCCTTATATTAATACACTTACATGGGAGTGTGAATTAATTGATATCATAAACTCTATTTTACAAATAAATTCTAAAGCAATTAACTTAATTGAGCTACCATCTAACCACTTATTAATACAAAAAGTGAAAGATTATTTACATGATAACTTTTACATGCAAATTTGCTTAGATGATATATCAAAAGAGTTTGGAATATCTAAGTACCATTTTATTAGACTTTTTAAAAAGCATACCTTTGTCTCAGTTCATGCGTATTTGATGCTAATAAGAATCGAAAAAGCTAAACAATTTTTACAAAAAGGCATTAGTCTTATTGATACAGCATATATGTGTGGGTTCAATGATCAAAGTCATTTAAACAAAAGATTTAAAGCAATCACTGGTTTAACGCCAGGAGAATACAAAAAATTTTTCAATTAGCAAGCTCATACAATACAAAAATATTCTATTTTGCTAATCTTACAGTATGAAAAATGAAATAAAAAAGGGATTTATGGCAAATTTGCCAATTAGCGTAAGTGTTTTTACATATGGTGCAGTACTTGGAATTATCTGTACTTCAAAAGGTATTAGTTTTTTACAGTTAGCTTTAATGAATATTTTCATTTTTGCTGGATCTGCACAATTTTTAATTGTTGATATGTTAAGTAATCCTATAAATATTTCTATTATTATATGGAGTGCTTTACTTATTAATCTTAGGTACTTTTTAATAGGAGCATCTTTAAATGAATTTTTTAGAAATACTAGTTTGAAAAAAAAAGCTTTTATTATGCACTTTGTCACTGATGAATCATGGGCAATAACCATGAGTAAAAAAGATGAAAACTTAAGTGTATATTTCCTATTGGGAGGAGGATTATGTATATTTATAGTATGGTTTCTTGGAACTTTAAGTGGATACTATTTTGGTGAGTTTATTTCAAATCCAAAATTATTTGGCTTAGATTTTGCATTTTTAGCACTATTTACTGCAATAATAACAAGTATGTATAAAACAAAAAATGATTTAGTTATTTATTTATTCACTGCATTTATTGCAGTTATTTTTGAAAAAATTATACCAAACATGTCATATATAATAATCTCTGCATTATCTGGTTCTTTTTTATATGTATATTTAAATAAAAGAAGTTGTAATGAGTAGTTATGATATTTTAACTATTATATTCTTTGTTGCAATAGGTACTTACACCTTAAGAGTCTCAGGATTACTTTTATCTAATAAACTAAAAAAATTTAAAAATATCGATATTTTTTTAGAATCAATTCCTGCAACACTATTAATTGCTTTAATTGTTCCTTCTATAATAAAAATTGGGATAATTGGTATTTTTGCAGGGTTTACTACTATTTATATCATGTATAAAACAAAAAGTGTTTTATTGTCTATGAGTAGTGCTGTATTTATTGTTGCTTTATATAGAAATGGACTTCTTTTTTAAAGAAGTCCAAAAAATTATTTAAAATTGAATCAATCCATCAACAGGAGAACTTGCAGTAGCATAAGGTTTTTTAGGAATTCTTCCAGCTTTATAGCCCATTCTTCCTGCAATAACTGCATGTTTCATAGCCTCTGCCATTTTTAAAGGATCTTTTGCTTGTGCTATTGCAGTATTTGTTAATACAGCTTCTGCTCCTAATTCCATTGCAATTGCTGCATCACTTGCACAACCTACTCCAGCATCAACAATAACAGGAACTTTTACTGCATCTTTTATAAATGCAATATTATATCTATTTTGAATTCCAAGTCCAGAACCAATAGGAGCTGCTAATGGCATAATTGCATCTGCACCTGCATCTTCTAATCTTTTAGCAATAATTGGATCATCATTTGTATATGCCATAATTGTAAAGCCATCTTTTTTTAAAACTTCACAAGCTTTTATTGTGTCAATCACATCAGGATATAAAGTTTTATCAGCATCACCTATAACTTCTAATTTTATTAAATCAATTCCTGTAGCTTCTCTCATAAGTCTAAATGTAGTAATTGCTTCTTGTGCAGTAAAACACCCTGCACTATTTGGTAATAACTGAACATTTGTATCTTTAAAATAATCTAGTAAATTCTCTTCATTTGGATTTGTAATATTTACTCTTCTAATTGCAACAGTAATAAGTTCACTTCCACTTGCTAATGTAGCATCTTTTGTTGTTTGGAAACTATCGTACTTCCCAGAACCTACAATTAATCTACTATTAAATTCATACTTCCCTATTTTTAAAATATCGCTCATTTTTGTTTTTTTCCTTTACAATATATTTATTTTAACAACTTTGACATATAAACTTTTTATACTCTTTACTTAAATTATCAATTTTAAAGCTTATAATTTCGGGCACATCATAGCTATGTAATTCTTTAATCTTCCTTTCAATTTTTTCGAAGTTTTCTTTTTTAGTTTTGATACTTATAAGAAACTCTTCATCCTCACAAAAATCATCTTTCCATACATAAAAAGATTCTATTTTTGACACTTGAACGCAAGCTACGAGTTTTTTCTCTAACAATATTTTTGAAATCTTTTTTGCCTCTTTTATACTATTTGTTGTTGTTTGTACTAATATAGGTTTCATAAACTTTTTATTCCTTTTATTAAATCTTTTGGGGTTAAAGCATAATTATTGCCTTGAAATTTTTTTGCTACTAAAGTATGTGCTAAAGATGCATTTATTGCACTTTGCAAATAGTTATATCCTTGAGCAAGTAAAGCTACAATTAATCCACTTAATACATCTCCACTTCCACCTTTACTTAAAACTGATGTTCCTAATATGTTTACATATAATTTATCATTTTGACTAATTATAACATTTGCACCTTTTAATAATAATGTTACTTTAGGATATTTCTTACAAAACATCTTTACATATTCGAACCTATTATTTTGTAAAGTATCAATATCAATATCTGCAAGCTTTGCTAAACTTAATAAAGAGCAAAACTCTTTTGGATGTGGCGTTAAAATAATCTCTTGATTTAAATAATCAAGGAGTAACTCTTCATAAAATAAATCAGCATCAATAACTTTTGCCACATTAGTATTTAATATCTGTTTTAACTCATTTTTATCATATAGTCCCAGTCCCATTCCAAGAGCAATAGCTGTTACATTTGAAGGTAACTTATGACTTTGCATAATGTAATATGGAAGTTGTAACTCTTCATGAACAATAGCTGTTACAAGTCCTGCGCCAAAATTAAAAGCTGCACTACTTGCAATAACTCCTGCACCTTTTTTGCAACCAACAACTACGCAAGCATGACCAAAACTTCCTTTATGCGAATTTTTAGTATCTCTAAAAGGAAGCTTTAAATCTTTTTTCTCAAGTAAAAACATATTTGAGTCATTTTCATAAATAATATCTGAGACTCCAAGATTTGCAACTTTTAACTTTCCAATATACTCTTTTGCAGAATCTGTAAAAAGTGAAAGCTTCAAAGCTCCCATTGTTATAGTTTTATTTGCTTTAAAAGCTCTAGTTTTAATTACTCCTTTATTATCAATTCCACTTGGTATATCACAAGCAATTTTATATGAATTAATTTCATTTAATTTATCTATTATAGTATTTGCTTCTTCATCTAAAGGTTTATTTAAGCCACTACCAAAAAGACAATCTACGATACAATCTGCTTTTTTTACTATACTTAAATCTTTTATGCAATTTAAACCTAGAAGTTTTAATCTTTTATATTGAAGTATTGCCATTTGTGATTTTAATTCAAAAGGAATATATATATGTATATTTTTATATTCATTTTGTAATAATCTTGCCAAGGTTATCCCATCAGCGCCATTATTTCCAACTCCACAAACTATTAAAACAGTTGAATCAAAAGCTTTAATATTTTTCTTTATATCTTTCTTTAAAGCTAATGCTGCATGTTCCATTAGTAACTCTTCATTTAAGGAGAATTTTTCATAACACTTCTTGTCTAAAGAACCAACTTCATTAAATATTTTTCGCATAATTACTCTTTTTAATATAAATTTATCTATTATATAAAAATTAAACAAAAATATTTATAATAGATAAATTTTTAAGTTTTTTGTAACTTTATTACTTAAATCTTTTAGATTTTATATATTTTTGTTGTTTATTAATTACATATAAGTTATATTTTACTAACCTTATAGATACAAAAGAAAAAGGAAAACATATGAATATGATAATAGACTTTTTAAATAACATATTTTGGGGATACATTTTAATTTACGGATTATTAGCCGTTGGTGTATTTTTTACTATTAAACTTAAGTTTATTCAATTTGTGCACTTTAAAGAGATGTTCAAATCAGTATTTGATAAAGATGAAACTGATGAATCAGGAATTTCTCCATTTCAAGCTTTAACTATTTCACTAGCTTCAAGAGTTGGTACAGGTAATCTTGCAGGTGTCGCAGTTGCACTTTATTTAGGTGGTGCTGGAGCGATTTTTTGGATGTGGATTGTTGCATTAGTTGGTATGGCAACTGCTTATGCAGAAAGTACTTTAGCCCAACTTTATAAAATCAAAGATAAAAATGACCAATATAGAGGTGGACCTGCATTTTATATTGCAAAAGGTTTAAAATCACCAGTACTTGCAGCAATTTTTTCAATTAGTTTAATTTTAGCATTTGGTTTAGTATTTAATGCTGTTCAAGCAAACTCAATTGCAGGTGCTGTAAGTGCTGCTTTTGGAGTTGAAAAATTATATGTTGGGTTTACAGTTGCAGCAGTTACTGCACTTGTGATTTTTGGTGGTATTAAAGGTATTGCTAAAGTTGCTGAAATTGTTGTTCCTTTTATGGCAGTTATTTATTTACTTCTTGCTATTTTTACTATGATTATAAATTATGAAGCTGTTCCAGGAATTCTTGCATTAATTGTAAAAAGTGCATTTGGATTGGAAGAAGCAGTTGGTGGAGTAGCAGGTGGTGTTTTAGCTGCACTTTTAAATGGTGTTAAAAGAGGACTATTTTCAAATGAAGCTGGTATGGGGTCTGCACCAAATATTGCAGCAGTAGCTACACCAGCACCACACCATCCATCTTCTCAAGGTTTTGTACAAGCACTAGGTGTATTTATTGATACACTATTAATATGTACTGCAACTGCTGTTATGATTTTACTTGCAGGTGTATTAGATCCAGAATCTGGAGTAAAAGGTATTGAGTTAACTCAATTAGCACTTTCAACTCATATTGGTGATGCAGGTATTTATTTTATTGCTATTGCAATTTTATTTTTTGCTTTTACTTCTATTATAGGAAACTACTCTTATGCTGAAAATGCCTTAACTTATTTAGGAATTGGTAATAAACTTGGAGTTACTATTTTAAGATTTGCAACAATTGCTATGGTAATTTGGGGATCTTACGAAAAAGTACAAACTGTATTTAATGCAGCTGATGCATCAATGGGACTTATGGCAACAATCAACTTAATTGCTATTGTTTTACTTTCAGGAACTGTTGTTAAATTAACAAAAGATTATTTAGAACAAAGAGAGCAAGGGAAAGAACCTACTTTTGAAGCTAAGTATTATCCAGAATTAAAAGATAAAATAGATACAACTATTTGGGTAAAATAGATAATAAGAGGCAAAACCTCTTATTATTTAAACTTCCAACCCTCTTTTTGTAAAATCTCTTTAACTTTAATTTTCACATCACCTTGTAACTCTATCCACTCTTCTTTGATACTTCCACCACATGCAAGCTTTTTCTTTAAAAGTTTTAATATCTCTTTTTTATCTTTATCCAATAAGTAGAATCTTCCTACTAATGTTACTGGTTTACCTTTTCTTTTTTCAAAAGTAAAAACTAACTGATGCTTATTTTTTGATTCAATTGTTTGCTTAGAGTTTTTTTTCTTATCTTCTTTTTTTGTATCAAAACTATCACCTTCTAATTTTGCACCCATTTCAAATATCATTGCTTAATCCTTTTAGCCTATGAAAATATTTACATATTTTTAATTCTAGTTTGAACATCTATTTCATCAATTGAAACAAACTCTTTTCTTTCAAATTGCTCAATTGCTACTCGTCCAATCATTGCAGCATTATCAGAACAATACTTTAACTGACTTAAATGCAGTTTTGTATTATGCTTATTACAAAGCTCTTCTAATTGAGTTCTTAGATATATATTTGCACTTGCTCCACCAACTATTGCAAAGTTTTTTGGAATTGTTGTTTTAAAATATTTCTTAATTTTTTGCATTATATGTGCAACTGCTGTTTTTTGAAATGAAGCACAAATATCTGCTTTATCTTGAGAGGATAGTTCCTCTATTTTTTCTATTTCTAATCTTACTGCATTTTTAAGTCCAGAATAACTAAATTCAATTTTAGGACTTTGTCTTAAAGGAATAGGAAGATTAAATCTATTTTTATCTCCTTTTTGAGAAAGCTCTTGAACTATAGGTCCTCCAGGATAGCCTAAGTTCATCATTTTTGCAACTTTATCAAAACTCTCTCCAAAACTATCATCCATTGTACTTGCAATAATTTTCATATCTTCATAAGAATTAGCTTCAATTATTTGTGTATGTCCACCTGAAACTAAAAGTATTGTACAAGGAAGTATTTCATCTTTTTCAATAAACAATGAATAAATATGCCCTTTTAGATGATTTACTGCAATTAATGGAATATCTAGTGATATTGCTAATGCTTTAGCCATAGTAACACCTTCCATTAATGTTACAGATAAGCCAGGCGAGTTTGTAACTGCAATAGCTTTAAGATTTTTAAAATACTCTTTTGTCTCTTCTAGTATTTTTGGTAAAGCTTCTATGTGAAGTCTTGCTGCTAACTCAGGAACAACTCCACCATAAACACTATGTTGTAGTTCTTGAGATATTTTTTTATGAAATATTAATTTTTTTGTTTTTATATCTGTAATAGCTATTGAGCTATCATCGCATGATGATTCAATACTTAAAATCAATTAATTTATCCTTTTTATAAAACTTAAGAGTTTTTAGACTCTTCACACTCTTCTTCTCTTTTTATCCAATCTAAAGCACAATCTAGTTTTCCAAAACCTGATTGGGCATTTATATGTCCTGCATTTTCCATTATCTTCATACCAATATTTAACTCTTGTTGTAATTGCACAGCCTCATCTAAACTCATATAAGGATCATTAGTAGATGCAGCCATAATAACCTCTTTAGCTTTTAAATCTTTTGGTGCACTATAAGGGAAAAACTCTTTTATCTCTTCTACATCACAAGTTTTTCTAACAGGAGCAACTAACATTAATTTATCAAGTTTTATATCAAGTTCATCACAAACATGAAACCATAAGATATTTGCCAATGAATGACAAATAACAATTTGAGGATTAAAATGCTCAATCTCTTTTTTTAAACTCTCTTTCCATTGACTAAAGCTTGGATTATTTCTATTTGGGAAAGAGGGAAAAGAGACAATATAGTTCTCTTTTATTAAATCAGCAGCTAAATGTGCTTGCCAATGTGGATAATCACTTCCATTTAATCCATGTAATATCAATACTTTCTTACTCAAAACCCTTCCTTATTTAATATCTCTTACACATCTTATGTATTTTTTCTTATGTCTACTATCAAAATATGCAGTTCCACTTATAAAATGCATATAATCAGCATAATACCATAGTGTTCTCCAATGAGCTTTATTTGCCCAATATCCATCTGGAACGTTATATCTAAAAGCTCTATTAATATAATTTATTTGATTTTTCTTATCAACTATTAATTTAAACTCTTCAATATTTGGAACTCTCCAATTTAAAAAACCTGCATGTTTTAAGTTTTGACAATAAATTGGTGCTTCTTCATGGGTTTTTTTAACTTTTATAACACTAATATCATCTTGCCACATTAAACTGTTCTTTTTATCAACAACAACTTTTAAACTATGGCTTCTTTGGAAATTATTTGCATACAAAGATCCAACAATTAATAGAAAAAATATTAGTTTCATTATTTAGCCTTTATACTAAACTTACCCTTTTCTAACTGCCTTGTTACACTTTTTTCAAAAAGCTCAATCTCTACTTTATATCCTGTTTTAAAAACAAGTCCTACAAGCTCTTTATGCTCTGTTTTTTCTTCATTTGAACTATTGTGTTTTTTCCATTGTTCAAATTTATGTTCATAAGAGTTTAAAATCTCTTTTTCAAATTTACTTCTTGTATATATGAAGTATATTACCAAAATTATTAAAATAAGAAAAGGTATAAGTAAATCAAGACTCACAATAGTTTCTCACTTCTTTATCTATTTCATAAATATCATCTATATTATTTATAATTGGTTTATTAAATTTATTTATTGCATCAAGTGTAATTTTTGATACATCTAAAAAGCCTATTTTGTTATTTAAAAACTTTGAAACAGCAACTTCATTTGCAGCATTTAAAATAACTCCTAAATCAGGATTGCTTAAAACTTCATCTTTTATTTGCCAAATTGGATATCTATTCTCTTCTATTTTTTTAAACTCAAAAGAAGCAACATCAAGTAAATCAACTGGTTTTAAAATTGGTTCTTCAACTTTTCCTAAAATTGCATATGCAATTGGAAGTTGCATTGATGCATTTGCAATATGTGCTGTTGTACTTCCATCTGTAAAATTTATTAGTGCATGAATAAGTGATTTTGTTTCAATTATCGCATCTAATTTTCTTGTATTAAACAACCACTTTGCTTCAAGTAATTCAAACATTTTATTTGTCATTGTAGCACTATCAATAGTAATTTTATTTCCCATTGACCAATTTGGGTGTTCCAATGCTTCTTTAATAGATACATTTTTTAAATCATTTAAATCATAATCTCTAAAAGAGCCTCCACTTGCAGTAATTAGCATAGAATCAACTTTTTTATTTTGTAATAAATACCATAAACCAAAGTGTTCACTATCAATTGCACTTAAATTTGTTTGATCTATAAATTTTCCTGCTACAACTAAAGACTCTTTATTTGCTAAAGCTAATTTTTTACCACATTTTATCGCTTTTAATGTTGGTTTTAATCCTAAAAAACCAACTAATGCATTTACTACTGTTTTAGAATTACTATTTTCAATAGCATCTAAAATTGCACTTTCTCCAAAAAAAACATTTTGATGATTTACATCTTTTATATGCTCTTTTTTTGCAATTACTACTTTTTTGGGATTAAACTCTTTTATTTGTTCATTTAAAAGCTTTATATTAGTACCTGCAACTAAAACCTCAACATCTAAATTAAACTTTCTTGCAACATTTAGAGTATTTACTCCAATCGAGCCTGTACTTCCTAATACTATCAAACTGCTGCTCTTAATACAACTAACATTACAACTGAAGCAAATAAGTATCCATCAGTTCTATCTAATACTCCACCATGACCTGGCAAAATATCTCCACTATCTTTAACCTTAGCCTCTCTTTTTAAATAACTTTCAAATAAGTCTCCAAAAATTGAAGCAATTGCTACAATAAATGATATTAAAAAAGCTTGAAAATATGAAATAGTTGATATTGCAAAAATTGCCCCAATTAAAGAACCAAATATTACTCCAGCAATTACTCCCTCAAGGGTTTTATTTGGACTTGTTTGACAAAATTTTGTTTTTCCAATACTTTTTCCAATAAAATATGCACCTGTATCAGTAGTTGCAACTATAAATAAAATCCACCATAAAATTTGTATCCCAAATTCATTATATAAAGATAATAAAATTAAAAATGAAGCCAAAGGATAAAGTAATGGTAAAAAAGTTTTTTTATCAATATCTTTTGTATATGCTAAAACAGAAGCAATAATTACTAAAGCTAAAAAAATCAAATTTTCAGAATCTTTATAAAAATAAGCTATAAGCCATGAAATTAAAGCTATTTGATAAACAATATAGCTTTTTACTTGAAATAGTTTCATCGCTTCACTTACTCCAACTATCATAAAAATTCCTAAAAATAACCATGTGATAAAAAATATATCTAAGTAACTAACTAGCATAAATACTAAAAATAAAACAAGTGCTGTTTTTATCCTTGTTGAACTATCTTTTATTAAATTTGACATTAATTTCCCTAAAAGTAAAATAGTTAAAAGTTTAGCATGTTATCACTTTTGATTTGGTGAAAAATAAGTTTAAGTAATTTAAGTAGAAATTTAGTTGTAATGATAAGAAACCTAAAATTAGGTTTCTTATATTATAAAATACCAGAAAGAGATCTAGTTAATCCCTCAACAAGTTTAGGTTTTGCTTCTGTAAATTCTAAGTTTACTTTATTTGCTGTACTAACTACTCTTGTTCTAAAGATTTTCCATCTTGCATTTTTAGTATTGATTTTTTGATTAACATTTGCAGACATACCTTGTTTTGAATTGGCATTTGCATTTTGAATAATTGTTTCACCTTCTAAGGGTCTTTGTCTAATCTCTACATCAGTTATCATTGTATAATAAGTGTCATCAACCATTGCATCTGCAACAGAAGCAACTAAACCACCAATAAGTCCACCAGCTGCATATGATTTAGCACTATTTGCTCCACTTGCAGCTGCGATTCCTGCTCCTAGAACAACTCCACCAAATCCAGACTCTAGTGCGCTTCTTGCTGTTCTTGCATCACTTTTACCAACTTGAAGTAAGTTAGCTTGAACCATAAATTGTGCTTCTTTTGGATTTCTAGTAATTTTAAATCCTCTTTTTTCAAAAGCAGTTTTAACTTCACTTTCTACATCGATAGCTTTATCAGTAGTATTTCTAACTCTTACATAAACGATTTGCTTTTCTGGAGCAACTGGCTCTAAGAAAATTGAGTCACTCATTTTTGTTTGAACATCTAAGTTTCTTTTCTTAATTGCCGTATGTAAAGCTCCACAACCTGTAAATAACGAGATAATAAAAATTGAACTTAAAGTAAGTAATCCAATTTTAACATAACTTTTCAATATTTCCTCCTTGATATTGGTCATGAAATATTATCAAAAAAGTCATAAAATATTCTAAAAAATAAAGATATATTTAAGTAAAAATTCATTATTTATTTATTTTCTCATAAAAAAATTATATTTTAAAATAAATCATTATATATCAACTTCAATTGTCGTATAAGGATTATATAAAACATTTGAACCACTTTGAATTTTTACATTTCTTCTTTGTGTATAATCAACTAAATAGTTTCCTGAAAACTCTACTGAAAACTTTGCACATAATTGGGCTGCTTTTATTATTACCTCATCTGGAATTGTTTTTTTACTATTTTGAACTATTACATGGCAAGATGTTCTATCTTTTAAATGAAACCAAAAATCACTTGCTTTTGAGTTTTTTAATAAATAAATATTCTCTCGTTCATTTCTACCTAGCATTATTTTATAGCCATTAAAAAAGAAATTTTCATAATTTTGTTGTTTTACTGTTTTTGTTTGATTCTTTTGTTTTTTAGGTAATAAAAACTCTAATTCATCAATATTTGTACATTTTTGTACATTTGATTTCATTTTTAATAAAAATTCATATTTTTGCATTAAGCTACTTTTTTCAATTGAGATATTAAGTGCTTTTTGTTTTAATCTTTTTGCTTTTTTAAATAATTCATTTGAATATGTTGAGGCATTCATATTAGATTGTAAATCGATTTTTACTTGATTTCCTTCATAATCAATTGTTTCTAGCTCTTTTTGGTAAGGTTTAATATTGTGTAAATTACTTAAAATTATACTTGCATTTTTATATAATACATCTGATTCTTCTTCTAGTTTTTCTTTTTGAGGAAGTGAATCAATTAAATTTTTAAGTTTTTTTAATTTCTTTTGTATTCCTACTATTTTTTGTTTTTTTAAGTTATCTAAAAAGTTTTGTTCTTTTATTTCATAAACTTTATATAAATACTCTTCAATATTCTCTTCATGTCCTTGTACAAACTGAAACTTTTGCCTTGGTATCTCATCTAGTTTATGTCCTGTTTTTACAATTCTACTTGAAGAGAGCTCATCAACATGTCTTAATGCTTCTAAAACTACTCTATCTTCATCTAAAATAATAATATTTGTATGTTTTCCTGTAAATTCTAGTTGTAAAATTGTTGTTAGCTTCTTGTAAGAAGAAGATGAATTCACTTTAATATTTATTACTTTATCTTCATTGTATATACTTACATACTCAATTTTTGAATTTGTAAACCTTTTTTGAAGCAATACATCAAAAGGTGCATTATAATCTTTTTTAGTATTTACTCTATCTTTTTTCTTATAAATTAGACTTTGCCCCTTAGTCATGTCAAAATATAATGTGTTATTATTATTAAATTCAATTATAATTATATTATTGTCAATTCGCTTTATAAGCTTTATAATATGGGCGTTTTCTTTCAAATATTCTACTACTTGTTTTAATAAAAAGTACTTCACAATTAATTCACTTTATGTTATAATATTTTCGTCTTGGTTTTTTATATTAATAAAATATAATTGTACCCAAATTTAAATTAGGAGAAATTACAATGACAAAATTCGCAAAAATTGCTCTTGCTGCTGCATTAATACTAGGAGTAGCTGCATCAACAGCATCTGCTGATTCAAGAAAAGGACAAAAGATTTTTATTAAAAAATTAAAATCTCCTTGTGGAATGAATGGAGATAAATTCGCTGCAAAACATTCACAAGATGAATGGAAGAAGATTAAAGACTCTGGAAATTTTGAAAATGAAATAATTAAAATATGTCCAAAAGTAAAAAAAGGTTCGATTAAACAAAGTTGGCAAGATCATCTTTTTGATTTTGCATATGATTATGCAAATGATTCAGGAAATGTTCCTTCTTGCTAATTTTATAAAATATTTTTAAGGGAAGTAGCTTATGTTACTTCCCTTTTTTTATATTTATCATAAGATAAACTAATACTATATTAAGCACCTATTAAAAGCTATAGTTATATAATAATCATAAGATAAATAAAACTTTATATTATAAGTTTTAATTATTATATTACAAAGACACAAAGGGAACAATCAATGAAAAAGACTATAATAGGGCTTTCTACAGCTGTCGCATTAAGTAGTTCTTTATTTGCTTCTGATACATCAAATAATGAAATGCTTAAACAAATACAACTATTAAAAAAACAAATACAAATGCTTGAGACAAAACTAAATTCAAATGAAACTAAAGTATCTAATCTAGAAAAAAGCTTTACAGATAAAAGATTTACAAAACTTGAGAAAACTGTTGATAGAAATTCAAGAAAAATACAAGATGTTAAAGCACATGATGCTGGTGATAATATAAAATGGGATATTGATTTTAGAACTCAATATGACAATGTTCAATACAAATTAGGAAATGGTAAAAAAGTTTCAAATGAAGCAATTTTTTCAAATAGACTTTGGTTAGGCATGAAGTTTCAAGCTGATGATAACTCGATTTTTTATGGAACACTATCATATAACAAACTTTTTGGAGATAATAGAGCTGACATCATGTCTGATGGAGGAACTCCAAATAATGCCAACTTTGATTGGGTTACAAATGAAGCTGCTACAAATGATAATAGTCTAAAAGTAAAAGAGGCTTACTGGTTATATAAAAATGACTCATTTTTAGGAAATAGTGATGTTTCTTGGACTGTAAGTGTTGGAAGAAGACCTTCAACTGATGGCTTAGGAATAAACTTTAGAGCTGATCAAAGTAGAAAATCAGCACTTTCACACACTGTAAATGTTGAGTTTGATGGAGCTAGTGCGAGATTTAATCTTGATAAAATAACAGGGGTTAGTGGTATGTGGCTTAAGTTTTGTGCAGGAAGAGGTCTTACAAATGCAAAACTTAGATTCTCTGCTGATGGTTTAGATTATATGAAAGATGGTGATACATCAGAAAATGTTGATATGGCTGGAGTTATTTTAGTACCATATGATGATGGGCAATACTCTATTCATATGAACTATGCAAAAGCTTGGAACTTAATAGGAATGGAAGGGAGTATTGACAATAAAGGAAATGCAAGTCCAACAACAGGTAAATTTGATAACTTTGGAGATATTCAATTAGCTACTATTATGTTTAAAGCATGGGGTATTGGAAATGGAATTTCAGACTTTTTAGATGATACAACTGTTTTTGCCTCATATGCCATGAGTAAAACAAGTCCTGATGGAGGTAATGCTATGCTTGGTTCTACAGATTCTGAAACTGGTCACTCATTTTGGATTGGAGCAAATATGCCTTGTCCAATAACTGATAGTGCAAGAGTAGGAATTGAGTGGAATAAAGGCAGTAAATACTGGAGACCTATGACTTATGGTGAAGATACAATGGCTGGAAGTAAAATAGCAGCGCGTGGTACTGCATGGGAAGTTTATAGAAATCAAAAGTTAACTGATGCTTTAAGTTTTTCTCTTAGATATACGCATATAAAATATGATTATGCAGGAAGTAATGGTTTCTTTGGAGACTTAGGTGAGCCAACAAATATTAGAGATAATAATGTTGAAGAAGCACAAAATATTACAGCAAATGTTAGATATAGATTCTAGTTTTGTAGATAGAGTCTTATTTTAAAGAGACTCTATCTAAATTTATAATTGTAGTTTCTGCAATATTCATCATAGCAATATTTACTTTTCTAAACTCTTCATCTTTTACTTCTAATAAAAGTTTATCATACATATTTGCATAAGGGAAAATTGTAAAATAAATAAACTCTTTGGAATCTCTTTCTTTATCTAATTCTTTAAACCATACAGCAAGCAATGCTAAATACAACATAGCTGGATTAAAAGTACTATTTTTACTTAAATACTTTGATATCTCTTTATTTATAAAGTTATATGCATTTAAAACTGCTTTTATTCTATAGTGATTTCTATTTTTAAGATAATGCTCACTATCAAAAGTAACATTATTAATCTGTTTTAAAATATCTTCACTTATAGAATTAATATATTTATCAACTTTTTCATCTATATCAAAAATCTTTTCACTACTATCTTTATATGTAGTTATTAAATCTTTGCAAAACAATAATAAGGCTTCTGTTTTTATCTTCGATAAGTTTAAAATCATTCCATATTCTACCTAAAATTTATTAATAACCTAATATTAAGATTAAATTTAAGTGCAAATGCGCTAAAATGTACGAAATTCTATAAAATTGCAAATGCAAAATTTATTAAGAAAAGGAAATTATTGGAACCAATTGGTGTATTAAGTGAAGGTAAAATTTATGACCTTCAAACTGCGGAAGCTTTAAATATAACTGGAGAAGAGATAAGAAATGATAACTCTGTTGAATCTTTAGAAATATTAAGACACTCTTGTGCACACCTTATGGCACAAGCGATTAAAGAGTTATATCCAGAAGCTAAATTCTTTGTTGGTCCTGTTGTAAAAGAGGGATTTTATTATGATTTTAAAGTGGATTCTAAAATAACAGATGAAGATCTACCAAAAATCGAAAAGAAAATGAAAGAGCTTGCAAATGCAAAGCTACCAATTCAAAGATATGAAACAACCAAAGATGAAATTCTAAAAAAGTTTGCAAACGATGAACTTAAACAAGCAGTATTAAAAAATATTACTGATGACACCTTAACAGTATATAAACAAGGTGATTTTGAAGACTTATGTAGAGGTCCTCATGTTCCTAATACTAGAATGATTAGAAGTTTTAAACTAACAAGAGTAGCAGGTGCTTATCTTGGGGGTGATGAAGAAAATGAAATGATTACTAGAATTTATGGAATCGCATTTTTTGATAAAAAAGAGTTAAATGATCATGTAAGAATGCTTGAAGAAGCAAAAAAAAGAGATCATAGAAAACTTGGAACTGAGCTTGAACTATTTACATTTAATGATGAAGTTGGAGCTGGTCTTCCTATGTGGTTACCAAATGGAGCAAGACTTAGAAGTAAATTAGAAAAAATTCTTTATAAAGCGCATAGAGTAAGAGGTTATGAACCTGTAAGAGGTCCTGAGATTTTAAAAGCTCAACAATGGGTAACATCTGGTCACTATGAAAACTATAAAGAGAATATGTATTTAACACAAATTGATGGACAAGAGTATGGTATTAAACCTATGAACTGTGTTGGTCATATTCAAATTTTCAAAAATGATTTAGTTTCATACAAAGATTTACCAAAAAAACTTTTTGAATATGGAGTTGTTCATAGACATGAAATGAGTGGAGCAATGCATGGGCTTTTTAGAGTAAGAGAGTTTACTCAAGATGATGCACATATTTTCTGTACTCAAGCACAAGTAAAAGATGTTATTATTGAAGTTTTAGAATTTGTTGATAAACTATTAACTTTATTTGATTTTAAATATGAAATGGAAGTATCAACAAAACCTAAAAAAGCAATAGGTGATGATGAGTTTTGGGAAAAAACAACAAAAGGTATTATGGATGCCTTAGATGAAAATAAATTGCCATATGGAATTGATGAAGGTGGAGGGGCATTTTATGGTCCAAAAATCGATATTAAGATTCTTGATGCTATTGGTAGAAAATGGCAATGTGGTACAGTTCAAGTTGATATGAACTTACCAAGTAGATTTAATGTAGAATATATAAACGATAAAGGTGAAAAAGAACAACCTGTGATGATTCACAGAGCAATTTTAGGTTCTTTTGAAAGATTTATTGGTATTCTTACAGAACATTGTGCTGGAGAGTTTCCATTTGTTATTGCTCCAACAGAAGTAATCTTTGTTCCAATTGCAGATACTCATGTAGAATATGCAAAATCTTTGCAAAAAGAGCTTATTTATAATGATATTGATTCTAAAATTTTTGATATGAACGAAAGTTTAAATAAAAGAATTAGAATGGCAGAAAAACAAAGAGTACCAATGATTGTTGTTATTGGAGATGAAGAAGTGGCAAACAACTCTATTGCGTTAAGAGACAGACGAAAGAGAGAGCAATCTAATATGTCTAAAGAGGAGTTTATTTCAATGTTAGAAAAAATTAAAAAAGGATGTGAAGTTTGAGTCGAAACAATAAAAAAGACGAAGTGTTAATGAACGAAAACATTACAGCAAAAGAAGTAAGATGTACATCTGATGATGGAACTAATTATGGTATTATTCCAACAAGAGATGCACTTGCAACTGCTGAAGAACTAGGGCTAGACTTGGTTTTAATTGCAGCTACGGCTAAACCACCTGTTGCAAAAATCATGGATTATGGTAAGTTTAAATACCAACAAGAGAAAAAGAAAAAAGAAGCAAAGAAAAAACAAAAAGTTATTGTTGTTAAAGAAGTAAAATTTTCTGTTAAAATTGCAGATAATGACATTAACTATAAAGTTAAACATGCTATTGAATTTCTTGAAAAAGGTTTCCATGTTAAATGTAGAGTTTTCTTAAAAGGTAGAGAGATGGCACACCCAGAAGCTGGTGCAGAAGTTCTTGAAAGAATTTGGCCAATGCTTGAAGATTATGGGGTAAGAGATGCAAAACCTAAACAAGAAGGAAGATTTGTTAATATGATGGTTCTTCCTAAAAAAGAAGACAAAAGTAATTCTTAATTTTAGAAGAGAGTTTTTCTCTTCTAAACTACATATATTTAAACTTATTTTAAGCTAAATTTAAGTAAAATCACAAACTTTTTCAATAATAATGAAAATGCAAATTTAAAGAAAGGATTCCACAATGCCAAAGATGAAATCTAATAGTGGAGCTTTAAAGAGATTTAAAGTGAAAAAAAATGGTTCAATTAAAAGAGGTTCAGCTTTTAGAAGCCATATTTTAACTAAAAAAAGCCCTAAGACAAAAAGAAATCTTAGAAGCGAACAAACTGTTGCATCTGTTGATACTGCAAGAGTTAAAAAAATGTTAAACAAAGCGTAATAAAAAAATTACTTAGTCCCTCCACAATTGTGGATAAGTTCGATTAAATAATCGACACCTATAAATAATGGTAAAGAAAGGAAAGATATGCCTAGAGTTAAAACTGGTGTAGTTAGAAGAAAAAGACATAAAAAAATATTAAAACAAGCCAAAGGTTTTTTTAGTGGTAGAAGAAAACACTTTAGAAAAGCCAAAGAGCAACTTGAGCATTCATTAGTATATGCTTATAGAGATAGAAGACAAAAGAAAAGAGATTTCAAAAAGCTTTGGATTATAAGAATCAATGCTGCTTGTAGACTAAATGATATTAATTATTCAAGATTCATGAATGGATTAAAATTAGCTAATATTGAATTAGATAGAAAAATCTTAGCTGATATGGCAATGAATGATGCAGAAGCTTTCGCATCATTAGTAGTAAAAGCAAAAGATGCTTTAGCAGCATAATTAAATTTGCAAATTAAATATTTAAAAGGAAGATGAGTTACTCATCTTCCTTTTTTTATTTCTTATTAACAAGAAGGAACATTTCCTGAATCACTTGCATAATTATATAAGAAGTCATATACATGTGGTAAATAACTATTTTTAAGTGGCTTTGCCTTAGGACAAATTTCCAATATTTCATCATTTAAAGTTTTTGATTCAAATTTAGCTTTCCACTCATCTTGAGTATGTTTTTTTGCTAATACAGCTCCTGTAAATCCACAATCTTTTTTTAACTTCTTAATGATAATTTTTTGACCTTTTAGTGCATCTGCTTGTGCAGATATAGTAAACATTGAACTTGCAATAAGACAAACTGCTGTTGCTTTTAATAATTTTTTTAACATTTAATATCCTTTTTTTAATTTATTTTCTATTTTTAACCTAATGGCTCATTAACTTCAATTTTACAATCATTACCTTTGCAATCTATATTTGCATCAAAATAGAATATCTCTGATAAGTCATACTCAGCTTCTTGTAGTTTTGTCCAAGCTTCTAAAGATCTTCCACCTGCTGTACAATTAAATATAACACTTTTATCTTTTGGTAATTTTTCATATAACTCTTTTGCAGTTAAATCACCTGCTGTTATATTAATTGATCCAATTAAATGTCCTGATTTAAACTCTTCTTTTGATGTAACATCAACAATTTGAATATTTGCTGGTACTTTGTTTTCTAAAATAAGTTTTTTTATCCACTCACCATCAACAGTTCCCTCATCTAAACCTAACATAACACCATTTTTACTAAACTTTGGTTTTGTATCAGATGTTTCAGTTGTAATTTTTGATGCCCCTGATGCTGTTGTTGCTAATCCAGCTTTTTTCCATTCTGGTAAGCCTCCTGCATAAACAGAAACATTTGTATATCCAGTTTCAATTAATTTATTTGCAACTTTATGTGATTTTGTACAACTATACCCACCACAAAATACAAGAATTTTTTCATCTTTATTAGAAGGAAATCTTCCAATTAATGAATCTATTTTTGTATCAGGAATTGCAATAGCTCCTGGAATTGTTTCTTGTAATGTTTTTTTATAAGGTCTTGCATCTACAATTAATCCTGAGTTTTTAGCTTGTACACTTTTTGCAACTGCTATAGATACTTCTGTATACGATTTCTTTGCCCATTCAGGTTCACCTGCTTGATAAAGTACAACATTTTTAAAACCCTCTTTTTTAAGCATTACTGCAACTTTTGGACTTTTCCCACATTTCCATCCACCACAAAATACAATAAGTTCTTTATCTTTTGCAGTATCTTTTAACTGAACAACAAACTCTTTAAATTTTGTATCAGGTATATTAATACTTGATGGAATTGTACTTTTTTTATATTGTGCTTCTGGTCTTGCATCAACTAAAATAGATTTTGCAGTAGTTTTTGTTCCACCATTTACTGCTTTTTTTGTATATTCAAAATCTACTACTTTTAAATCATTTTTCTTAATTAACTTTTGCACTTTTGCACTTGCATTTTCAAGTGATTGTCCTTGTGCGGCTAATGCACCTGAAACAGATAAACTAGCAGTTAAAGCAACCGCTACTAAAAACTTTGTAACTTTCATAACTTCTCCTTAAATTGTGTTATTAATGAACATCTCTTTGCTTAGTAATTGAAAATAGAGTATCAACTAATTTAAATATAAATATAGCAACTCCAACAGAACCTACAACAATAAATATCTCACCCAAATGTGGGCTAACATAATTGAAATTTGTTGTCAAACTATAAAAGTCATACTTTTCATATCCTACACCAAATCTATTTGTTAAAGGATTTGCATTCCCTCCATAAACAAATAAGTATCTTCCGATATATCCTCCTATAATTACTGAGATTGAAGCTGGTATTATGTATGATCTATCTGGTTTTACTAAAAGTAAAAAAGGTAAAACAAGGGCAAAAAGAATATATCCTCCAAAGAATAACACTCTAAATTCACCAAATAATATTATAAATGCCCAATCTTTATCAATTACTAAGTAACCTACTACTTCATAAATAGCTAATAAATACAAGAAAAAAAGCATACTTTTTCTTATTAAAGACATTAACTCTTTATAACCTTTTTTATTTCTATGTACTAAATATGATAATATTCCCATTACACCTAAAGATGATACAAATGCTGATATTATAAAGTACCACATTAATCCAGGAAATTCTGTCCATAAATGTCTTGCTGTATTCATAGAAAATAGCTTTGCTTGAATGTAATACTCAACTAAGTCTACACCAATACTTAAAATTAAAATAGGAAAAGCAAGTTTTCTTGCTAATTCTCTTTTATTTGTAAGTATTAAATATATTTCAAATAATACAAATGGAATATATGTAAGATAAAGTGGTAACATCAACCACATACCAGCATTTGTATTTGGATCTAAAAACATCCATTTCATATTTAACATATTTAAATCAGTTGCAATTGTAAACAATCCTGCAAAAACCATAGCAAGACCTGCTACCATAAATGAAGCAGCTAATTTTTCTACAATTTTAAAGTTTAATAATTCTGCTAATGCAACTAAAAATATAATTCCACTTCCTGTATAAATCATATACATATAGTTTGATATAAATAGTGTCCAAGGAACTTCTCTACTTACTTCACCTACATTTCCAAATATTGCACTTTTTAAAGCTTCTTTTAATTCTGGATTAAAAGGGTCTAAACTCATAGAGTGAGTAGATGCAACTTTTGTAAAATATCTTAATTCATAAATCTCATATATTCCATATATAGCAAATGCTATTAATACATATGATAAAAGCATTATTTTATTTAAAAACATATCTTTAAAAGAGGCTTTATTTATCTCAAGCCCTGCAATTGTAAACTTTTCCATAATTACCCCCTTACCCCTCTATATTTTTCTAAATACTCATCCCATGTATATATTTTAGTTTCATGAGAGATACTTTGTCTTGCATAGTTTTCTGAATCAGGAACAATATAAAAAAGTTTTGGTCGTGTATTTGATTTCTCTTTTAAAAAGAAAAATCTCTTTTTCTTTAATAGTTTTACTAAATCACTATTATCATCATCTAAATCTCCAAACATTCTTACATTTGTTGGACAAGTTGTTTGACAAGCTGTTGTTCCATACTCTTCAATTCTATGATCACAAAATGTACATTTATCTACAGCAACTTTTGTATCATCTACAAATCTAGCATCATAAGGACAAGCTTCCATACAACCTTTACATAAGATACATTTTTTATAATCAACTTGAACTATTCCACCTGCTGCAACATAACTAGCATTGGTAGGACATACACTAACACATGGAGCAGTTTCGCAATGATTACACTGAGAGGGGTATAAATTAATAAAAGACTTATCAAAAATACTTCCCTCAACAATACCAACCCATATTCTTTGTTTATTTGCACCTAATTGTACACCATTTTCTTCTTTACATGCAGTTTCACATGCTTTACAATTTATACAATTTTGGTAATCTAAAGCCATCGCATAATTCATAATCAAACCTTTCTAATTGAAACAATAGTTTCATGCATAATTGCACTACCAAATACTGGTTCTATTTCATCTTCAATTATCTCATTATCACTTGCTCCATTTCTATTTGCAAATGTCATACCAGAAGAGTTAGAGCCAAATCCATGAATATAAAAAACTGTATTTGCAACTATTTTATCAGTAGGAAATGCTTTTATTTGTATTGTTCCTACACTACTTTTTATCTCTACTAAATCTGCGTGTTTAATCCCTTTTTTCTTAGCGTCTTTTTCATTTATCCAAACATAATTTTCTGGCATTAACTCTAATAGCATTACATTATTTGCTGTTGAGTTTTGTGTAAATTGAGCATGACGACCTGTTATAAATTTAAACTTACCTTTTGGTATCTCTTTAAAATCTTCTTGATGCCATACAGGCATTGGTTCAATACCTTTTTTTGTAAGATTCTCTAAATAACACTCAATCTTTTTACTTGGTGTTGAAAAAAGTCTTTTAATTTCAGCAATATCTCTTGGATTTATACATGTATCAATATCATCTGAATCTTCTTTATTTTCTAATTTTACAACTGTGAAAAATTTATCTTTTTCTTTATAATATCTAAAAGAGTTATTATCAATTTTTTCAAAGCTACTTAACATTTTTGGATAAAACACACCTTTTGTATTTAATATTTCCCATGCTTCTTGATTATATTTTTCTAAAAACATCTCTTTATTTACATGTTCTTGTGAATGTTCAAAGGCATCTGCTAAGTTATATCCATTATCTTCATATAACTCTTCAATCTCTTCTTTACTTAATCCTTCTAACTCATCTTGTAAATCTTCATCATATTTTTTACTTATTTCAAATAATGGTTTAGATAATTTTTTAGCAAGTCCATGTATTATTTCAATTACTGGCTTTGTTTCATACATAGGATTAATTACTTTTTTTCTTAATGCAATTGAGGGTTCAACTCCAGGAAAAGATTTTACAGGGTCTTCTCTTTCTAAATATGTACACTCAGGAAGAATAACATCAGCCATAATAGCTGTATCACTTGGCATTGTATCAATAACAACTACCAAATCCATTTTCTCAAACATCTCTTTTGTTTTTTTAGTATTTGGAACTGAAAGTACAGGGTTTTGCTTATACACAAACATTCCTCTTATTGGATATGGTGTTCTTTCTTCAACAATCATATTTCTCCATGCAATCCATGAACCACTTCCTCCAATAATTGCTGCTTCATCTTTTTCTATTCTAGCTTTTGGATTTGAATACAAAGGAGCATTTACATAATGACTTCCAAGAGGTAGTTTTTTACCAAAAACTATTCCACCTTTTATATCAATTCCTCCTCCAAGTGCAGTAAAAATTGCTTGTGCTCTTCTTAATTGGAAATCATTTTTTGTCCAAGTTGATCTTCTACCTTGATAATAAATAGCTTGTGGTGCATTTGCCATAAACTCTTGGGCAACTTGCTCTATTTCACTTGCAGGAATTCCTGTAATTTTTTCTGCCCATTTTGGAGTATATTCACTATTTAGAACATGTTCTTTATATTTATCAAAATTAGAGAAATTATTTTTTACATAAGTTCTATTATAAAGTTCATTTTTTATTACATGATAAGTCAATGCTAAAACAAAAGCTAAATCAGTTCCTGATTGTATAGCAAGGTAATTATCTGCGTGTATTGCTGTATTTGTAAATCTTGGATCAACAACAACAAGTTTTGTTCCTCTTCCTCTTGTTCTTTTAAAAATATCCATTGTATCAGGAGTAAGTATTGCTTCTGCTCTATTTGCACCTGCCATAATTACATATTTTGCATTTTGCAAATCTGCTTGTCCATATTTTCCTATTGTTAAAGCATATCCAGAAACAGCAGTTTGTAAACAAATAGAAGCATGATTTACAAAGTTTGATGAACCAATTTTATTTGACATAAAAGTTTTAAATGTATGTTCAGCTAATCCCTCACCAGCACAATAACCAAAACATGATCTATTATCTTTTTCTTCATCTATGATTTTAGTCATTTTCTCACTAATATAAGAGTATGCTTCATCCCAAGTTACTCTTTTATATTTTCCATCCCCTCTTTTTCCAATACGAATTAATGGATATTTTAATCTATCAGGATCATATAGTGCTTGAATACCTGCATTTCCTCTAGCACAAAGCATATTTTGTGATTTTGGAAAATGAGGATTTGGTTCAAGTTTAGTTACTATATTATTTTCAACCCTTGCATATGCAGCACATTTATTAACACACATTTCACATAGAGTTGGTATAAGTTTAACATCTTTATTGTTTGATGTTTTTGTTGTACCAAGACTCATTTTATCTTGTTTTGATGTGTCTTTACAAATTGCACTTGAACTTGCAATTACTGATAATGCAACCGTTCCTTGGAGAAATTTTCTTCTTGAAATCTCAACTTGCATTTCTCACTCCTTCTTAATATTATTTGTTAATGTTATAACTTTAGCACAGTTTAATATAAATTATTCTTATTTATGAATGAATATTCACTATTTTTTTCATAATTTCTTTATTTTTTTCAATTTTATAAGTAAATTTTATATTATTTTAATATTAGATATATTTTTTTCTTATAATATAGAGTCTATATAGAACTTTTTTTCTATAAGAAAAAATTATTGTATTGTTTTTTTATCCCTAGATATTATTATTACTTGTTTTTTAAGATTTTTCTAAAAAATTTTATAAGAAGTTGTATAAAAAGAATAAAGATAACTATTAATAAAAATATTAAAAATGAGTAAAGTAAGGGATGGTAAGGTAATGAGTGGTGAAATAAAGCTTTTAAGTGAGATATTGGAGAATTAAGCCACATATTTTTATGTATTATAAAAGAAGATAATATAAATACAAGCATATACAATATTGTTAATTTTTTTAGATTTTTCATTTTGTCTCAATTTAAATAAAGCAGATAACTGCTTTATTTGTTATAAAAATTAGTATTAATATATTCTGCCATTTCTTTAGGAGTATATTTCATACCTTTTTTCTCTATGATTGAATGGTTACGTTCCATAATATCATGATTTGTACCTGATGATTGAGTAAGTGTTTTATTTTGGATATCAACCAATTCTAATTCTAAGTCATGTAATAACTTATTATTAAGAGCTGGTGCATCTTTACTTGCAATACCCTGTGCATTTTTACCATGGCATTTTGAACACATTTGTTCATATATTTCTGAGACAGTGTATTTTCTATCTTTTTTATAATTTTTTGCATCTTTATTAAAATTAAAAAATATATAGTTTGCCATCTCTTTTGAATCGTAATTCATACCTTTTTGTATAATTACTTTCATATTATGTTGCATTACATCATGATTTGTACCTGAAGATTGATATGAAGCTCCACTTTTTAAATCAAATAGACTTATCTCTAATTCATTTAAATCAATATTATTTAAAGGTGGAGCACTTTTTTCAATATTACCCTCAGCATTTATTCCATGACATTTAGAACACATTAATGTATATACTTCTTTGGCTGTATATTTATTATTTTGTGCATATAATCCAGATGTCAAAAAACCAATCATAAAAACTAGATACAGTGTTTTATTTACTTGCATTTTAATTCCTTTTAATAAATTAAGCTCTACCTGATAACATGCCATACATAGTCATAGGTTTTAAGGCATATACTTTTAATAACCACCAAATATATCTTTCTTGAGTAGGATCTAAAGGAAATGATGGAGTTGGTTTTTTTGTCCAGTTAAACTCAGCCAACATTACTTTCCCAATATCAGTAATTAAAGGACAAACTGTGTATCCTTCATATTTTGAAGTTAAAGGTTTTTGTTCCATTAATGAGATTAGATTATCTACTAGAACTTTATACTGTTTTCTAACACTTCCACCAGTTTTTCCCATTGGAACAGCAGCAATATCTCCTATTGCAAATACATTATCATATTTAACATGTTGCAAAGTCTCTTTATTTACAGGAACATAACCTTTTCCTGAACCAATAGCAGAATTACCAATTTCATCAGGTGCTTTCATAGGAGGAGTAATATGCAATAAATCAAAAGGAACTTCAACATCTTGATGTTTTAAAATCATATCATACTCTTCTAAGTCTTCATCCCATGCACCTTTTTCAAGCCACTTTTTATCAAATGTTGCAATTTTATTTTTTAAATCAACACCTGTTAAGTTATGTTTATAATTCCACTTCATTCCTCTTTGTTTAAACTGCTTTACAATAGCATCATGATACTCTTTAACTCCAAACATAGTTGAACCATTTGGATAAAAAGTTAATTCTGCATTTTCTCTAGCACCTGCTTCTACTAATCTTGAATTAGTAAGATACATTATTTTTTTAGGAGCACCACCACACTTAATTGCTGTATTAGGATGAGTAAATACTCCTTGCATTTTTTTTGATCCAGTTTTAGCAGCTTCAACAAATTTTTGCATTTGTTCCCATGTTTTAACTGAACTATCTACATTATATATTGAACAAACTCCAGAATCAGCAAAAGTATCAAGTATTTTTTTAGCACTACCAACTGTTTTAGCTTCACCAATATCTTCCAAGCCTTTGATTCTTCCAAAATCAAGAGATAATCCAGCTGCAACAATTAAATAATCATATGAAATATCTTCGCCTGAGCCAATTGTTAGTTTATTATTCTCTGGATCAAAATCTACTGCTTTATCAGATATATGTTTTACTCCAGTTGGTATAAAATCTTTTGTGTCATACATAACATCTTCTTTTTCATAAACTCCAGATGCTACTAATGTATTTCCTGGTTGATATGATACTGATTTTGGATTTGGTTCAATTATAGTAATATCAGGATTTGATAATGAATTTGTTAATTTAGCAGCAGTAGAAACACCTGCAAGTCCCCCACCAACAATTACAATTTTTGCTTTAACATCACTAGCTTTTGCAGTTGTTGCTGCTTGGGCTTCATCTCCTCCCATTAAAAATGCAGCTGAGCCTAAACCTGCTACTTTAAAAGCATCCCTTCTAGAAATACCCTCTTTTTTTAATTTAGAGTCTAATAAATCTAATGCGTCATTAAGCTCTTTATTTGCCATGTTGCTTCCTTTTATAAATTTATCTTATAAAAGAAGCATAACTAAAAGTAAATAATATAGTACTTAACTATAACTTAAACGAATAATATTTAATATTTATCTAACTTATAATACTCAAAGCTTTTTTATAATCTTCTGGGTGGTTGAGATTTATAAATTCATCTTCATTATTAAACTTTACAATCTTTGTTTTAACAGAGTCTAATAAAAAAGATATTTTATGCATGTCCTCTAAAAGCATACTATTCACAACCTTTTTAATATCTTTTGAGAATACACCACATAAATTATGAACTCTTTTTGTTTGTGCTACTGTAATATCATAATTTTCACTTTGATTTATCAACTCTTTAATTGATTCTATTTTTATCAAAGGTGTGTCAACAGTTATCAAAAAGAATTTATCATAACTATTTGTTTTATTTATAATATTTGATAAGCCAACTATAGGAGAGTAAATAGAAGAATCTTCCAAAAGTAAGTTTGCTTCAAAATCGAATTTATTATTTTTACAAGAAAGATATATCTCTTTAAAATAAGGTTTTAATCTATTGTATTGGTATTTTGCTAAAGAGGTTTCATTTGCGAATGGAAGAAGAGATTTATCTTCTTTCATTCTTGAGCTTTTCCCACCACATAAAATTATACAAGGTATATCAAATTGTGGTTTCATAATTATAAAGAGTTTGGATCAGTTATGTATCCAGAGATTGCACTAGCAGCTGCAACTGCACTATTTGCAAGGTAGATTTTTGAACTTCTACTTCCCATTCTTCCAACAAAGTTTCTATTTGTAGTTGAGATACAAACTTCATTATCTCCTAAAATCCCCATATATCCTCCTAAACATGCTCCACAAGTTGGATTTGATACAACTGCACCTGCATCAACTAAAATATCAATATATCCTAATTTTGTTGCATCTCTTAAAATCTGTTGTGTTCCAGGAGTTATGATAAGTCTTACATGTCTTGCAACTTTTTTACCATCTAAAATCTTAGCTGCAACTTCAAAATCACTTAATCTTCCATTTGTACATGAACCTATAAATACTTGATCAACTCTAATTTCATCTTCAACTGCTTGAGAAATAGAATGTCCATTTGATGGTAAAAATGGATATGCTATTACTGGTTCTAATTTCTCTACATCTATTTCAATAGTTTGACAGTAGTTTGCATCTTCATCGCTATAATGTATTTTTGGCTCATCTCTTAAAGATTTTTTACTGTCTAAGAACTCTTTTGTAACCTCATCATATGCAACTATACCATTTTTAGCTCCAGCTTCAATAGCCATATTACATAAAGAAAATCTATCATCCATACTCAAATAAGGAATTGTTGTTCCAGTAAATTCTAAAGTTTTATAAAGTGCTCCATCAACACCTAAAATTCTAATTATTTCTAAAATTAAATCTTTTCCAGTTACATATTTACTTGGCTTACCATTAAATACTACTTTAATTGACTCTGGCACTTTAAACCAGTTTCCACCTGTAATCATTCCAAAAGAGATATCTGTACTTCCCATACCCGTACTAAAAGCACCTAAAGCACCATGTGTACATGTATGTGAATCAGCACCAATAATAACATCTCCTGGTAAGACTAAACCTTTTTCAGGTAAAAGTGCGTGTTCAATTCCCATATCTTTTTCATCAAAAAAGTTTTTCAAATCATGTTTCATTGCAAAATCTCTTGAGATTTTTGCTTGGTTTGCACTTGCTATATCTTTTGCTGGAATAAAGTGATCAAGTACAATAGCAAAACCGTCTGGATTAGCAAGTTTCTCTTTCCCACTTTCTTCAAATGCCTTAATAGAAATAGGCGTGGTAATATCATTACCAATTACCATATCTATATTACATCTAATGATTTCTCCTGCATATACTTCTCTTCCAATATGCTCACTAAATATTTTTTCTGTTATAGTTTGTTTCATTTATTCCTACTTAATATATAATTTGTCAAAAATTATATCTAAAAAAAAGTTAACCTTACAAAAAGCCTATACTTCTTCTTTATTTTTGCCCCAAATTTGTTTATATATAATAATCCCCACAGCAAGATTAATAATCATATCTGCAAGATTAAATATTGCAAACTCAAAACCACAATGCCAATATATATAATCAACAACTGCTTCATATGTGAATCTATCTAAAATATTAGATAATCCTCCTGCAAACAAAAGAGCAATTGGCAAAGCATACTCTTTTAAAACAGCTTTATTAAAGTATAAATAAATAACTCCTATAAATACTAAAGCTAATTGAATATATTTTAAATACTCTTTTAAAAAAGAGAACATAGAAAATGCAACACCATAATTGTAAGCTAGTTGAAAAGATAAACAACTTCCTTCATAACCCCAGTTATTATAAACAAAAGCATATTTAATAGCTTGATCAGTTATAAAAATAGTTAAAAATATTAAAAAAAGTAGTACTGTTTTATTCATAGTCTATTTTTAAAAAACTCTGTCAATTTTTCCATATACTCATCTACTAGCTTTTTATCTTTGCCCTCAAGTAAAACTCTTAATTTTTTTTCTGTTCCTGAGTATCTTATTAAATCTCTCATTCCTAAGCTTTTAATCTCTTCTTGAAGCTCTTTTAAGCCTTCAATTTTATTTAATGGCTTTTTTTCACCAACAATAATATTTTTTAATACTTGTGGATATAAATCAAAAGGATTTAATATTTCACTAGCTGTTTTTTTACTTTTAACCATCATTGCAAGAACTTGTAAAGCACTTGCCAATCCATCTCCTGTTTTTGCTACATCTGAAAAAATTATATGTCCACTTTGTTCACCACCAAAGTTTAAAGAACAATTTTTCATTCCTTCTAATACATATTTATCCCCAACATCACTTCTTTGAAGTTCAATATTGTGTTTATTTAAATAATCTTCTAGTGCTTGATTACTCATAACAGTTGCAACACAAGCATTTTTTGATAATAAATTTTGACTACTTAAATAAGTACACAATGCACCAATAAGTTTATCACCTGATATAACTTCACCTTTTTCATCAACTACTACTAATCTATCAGCATCACCATCAAGTGCAATTCCTATGTCTGCTCTAGTTTCTAATACTACTTTTCCAACATTTTTAGGATGAAGTGCCCCACAATCATCATTGATATTATATCCATTTGGAGTATTATTAATAGTTATTACTTCTGCACCTAACTCTTCAAGAATTGTTGGTCCAACTTTATAAGCAGCACCATTTGCACAATCTAAAACAATTCTAATACCTTGTAAAGTTAAATCTTTTGGAAAAGAACTTTTAATTGAAACAATATATCTTCCAATAACATCATCAATTCTTTTTGAAGCTCCTATTTCTTTTCCAGTTTTTTGTTGAGAACTTAGGTATTCTTCATTTGCAAAAATATTTTCAATTTCTGTTTCACATTTTGAATTTAATTTATTTCCATGATTATCAAAAAATTTAATTCCATTATCATCATAAGGATTATGAGAAGCACTAATCATAATTCCAGCATCACATCTCATGCTCTCTGTTAAGTATGCAATTGCAGGCGTAGGCATAGGGCCTATTTGAATAACATCATAGCCAACTGCTGTTAATCCTGATACAAGAGCATTCTCTATCATATAACCACTTCTTCTAGTGTCTTTTCCTACCAAAATTTTATTTGTCGTAGAATGTTTTCTAAAATGTATCCCAGCTGCCATTGCAAGTTTCATTGTAGTTATTGCATCCAAAAACTCACCAGCTTTTCCTCTTACTCCATCAGTTCCAAATAGTTTCATTAAATCTTCCTAAATTTAAACTTAATTTAAAGTTGTTTTAGGTAACATTCTACCCTTAAATTTTTTACAAAGAGGTTAAAATAAAATGGCAAATCATAAATCTGCTGAAAAAAGAGCTAGACAAACTAAAGTTAGAACAGAAAGAAATAGATTCTACAAAACAAGAGTTAAAAACATAACTAAAGATGTATTATCTGCTGTTGAAGCAAATGATAAAGAAAAAGCAACTGAAGCAATGAAAACTGCAAATAAGTATATTCACCATTGTGTAAGTAAAGGTATATTAAAAAAAGGTAATGCAGCTAGAAAAGTTAGTAGATTACAAACTAAAGTAAATGCTATATAATCTAAAGGTTATATAGTAAATATAATTATGCTAAAAGAAAAACTGCAACATTTTATAAATAAATATGAAGAGATTAACGAAATGTTGATCTCACCAGAAGTTACATCTGATATAAAAAAGATGACAGAACTTTCAAAAGAACAATCAGCTATTGAACCAATTGTTACTAAAGCAAAAGAGTATATTAAAGTTCTTGAAGGTATTGAAGAAAGTAAAATACTTTTAGAAGACAAAGAGTTAGGTGAACTTGCAAAAGAAGAATTAAAAGAGTTAGATTCAGCTAAATATAGTTTAGAAGAAGAGATTAAAATTCTTATGATGCCAAAAGATCCAAATGATGACAAAAATATATATTTAGAGCTAAGAGCTGGAACAGGTGGAGATGAAGCTGCTATTTTCGTAAGTGATCTATTTAGAGGTTATTTAAGATATGCAGAAAATAATGGTTGGAAAGTTGAAATAATGAACTCAAGTGAGAATGAGGCTGGAGGCTATAAAGAACTGGTACTTTTAGTAAAAGGTGACCATGCGTATAGTAAGCTAAAATTTGAAGGTGGAACACACAGAGTTCAAAGAGTACCAGCAACTGAATCACAAGGTAGAGTTCATACATCAGCAATTACTGTTGCAGTTATGCCAGAAGTTGACGATGTAGAAATAGAAATCAATCCAAATGATTTAAAGATTGATGTAATGAGAGCAAGTGGTAATGGAGGACAATCTGTTAATACTACAGATAGTGCAGTAAGAATTACTCACCTTCCAAGCGGACTTGTTGTAACAAACCAAGATCAAAAGTCACAACATAAAAATAGAGAAAAAGCCATGAAAGTTCTTAAAGCAAGACTTTATGATTTACAAATGAAAGAACAAATGGCTCAAGAAGGTGCAGATAGAAAAGCCCAAGTTGGAACTGGAGATAGAAGTGGAAGAATTAGAACATATAATTATCCACAAAATAGAGTCTCAGACCACAGAATTAACCTTACTCTTTATAGACTTGAATACATAATGAATGATGGATTATTTGATGAAATAATTGATCCATTAATTGCAGATTATCAATCAAAACTTATGGAAACAAGTGACATATAGTTTGTCACTTCTTTTCATCTTCTTTCTTACTTAATTAAAAAATAGTAACCAAAATGTAACCAACTAATTTTATAATTTCTCTATCAAACATCAATGGAGAATAAAATATGACATTAAAAAAAACAACATTAGCAATTCTTGCAAGTGCTGCTTTAACTGTAAGTTTAAGCGCTAGAGATCAAATAAAAATGGTTGGCTCATCAACTGTTTATCCTTTTGCATCAGCAGTTGCTGAAGAGTTAGGTGCAACAACAAAATATCCTACTCCTGTGGTAGAATCAACTGGTTCAGGTGGTGGTATGAAACTATTTTGTGCAGGTAATGATTTAAATACACCTGATATTACAAATGCTTCAAGAAGAATGAAAACTAAAGAGTTTCAATTATGTGAAAAAAATGGTGTAACTCAAATCACAGAAGTAGTTATAGGATTTGATGGTATAGCACTTGCTGAATCAAAAGATAATAAACCATTTTCAGTAACAACAAAACAACTAGCATTAGCAGTTGCAGCAGAAGTTCCAGGAAAAGATGGAAAACTAATTGATAATCCTTATAAAAAATGGTCTGATATTGACTCTTCTTTACCAAATAGAGAAATTATTATTTATGGTCCTCCAAAATCATCAGGAACAAGAGATGCATTTGAAGATATGATTTTAAAAGGTACATTCAAAAAGATGCCAGAATATACATCTTTATATAAAAAAGATAAAGAAAAATATAAAGCTTATAAAAAATACCATAAAGTAAGACAAGATGGTGTATATGTTCCATCAGGTGAAAATGATAACTTAATTGTTCAAAAACTTGTAAAAAATAAAAATGCATTTGGTATTTTTGGATATTCATTCTTAGTTGAAAATGAAGACAAGTTAATAGGTTCAAAAATAAATGGAGTAATGCCAACTCCAGATGCAATTTCATCAGGAAAATATCCAGTATCAAGATCACTATTTTTCTATATCAAAAAATCTCATGAAAAAGATGTTCCTGCTATAAAAGATTATGTAAATATGTTCACAGATGATATGATGATTGGTGAAAATGGAATTTTAACTGAAATTGGTCTTATTCCTTTACCAAAAGCACAAAGAGAAGCTGTAAAAACAAGAGTTGCAAAAAGACAAAATCTTACATTAGAAGATTTAAAACACTAAATATTAAAGAGGATTTTACTCCTCTTTAATTTATCTAAACTAGCTATAAATATAGGTCTTTATCTATTTTGACAAATAAATAACAAAGATCTATATATATAACTACAAAGGTCTTCTTATGTCGACTTCAAAAAATCAAAGTGAAAATTTTAGTATAATTGTTGATAAGTTAGATTATGCATTTCAACCAATAGTAAATACAAGAACTGGCAAAACTTTCGCTGTTGAAGCTTTAATAAGAGGATATCAAAATCTTGGATACCAATCTATTTTAGATCTATTTGATAGTTTTTTTGATAAAAAAATATTATATAAGATTGATCTAATTTTAAGAAAAAAAGCTATAGAAAAATTTAGTCACATAAAAATAGAAGATTTAAAACTTTTTTATAATTTAGATAATAGACTTTTATATATGCCTGATTTTGAAAAAGGTAATACAAATAAGATTTTGAATGAGCTTAATATAAAAGAGAGATCTATTTGTTTTGAAATAACAGAAAATGGCTCAATGCAAAATAAAATAATGATTAATAAAATTTTAACTAATTATAAAAGTGAAGGTTTTAATATTGCAATTGACGATTTTGGAACTGGTATTTCTGGACTTGAACTTTTATACTTAAGTGAAGCAGATTATATAAAACTTGATAGATTTTTTATAAAAGATATAAATAAAGATTCAAGAAAAAAACTATTTTGTTCTTCAATTGTCGAAATGGCACATGTTATGGGAATAGTAGTAATAGCTGAGGGAATAGAAACGATTGCTGAATACTACACTTGTAAAGAGATTAATATTGATTATATTCAAGGTTTTTTAATTTTAAAACCAAGTTTAAATATACTAGATATAAAAGATACATATGAAGATATCCCAAATCTTTTTAAAAATGATAGAAGAAACAATAAAAGTAATTTAATTGATAAAGATTATATTGAATTTATTGAACCACTTAGTATAAATTCAAGTTTACATGATCTATTTTTATATTTTAAAGAGTTTCCAAATAATACTTTTGTTCCAATTATTGATGAGTATGAAACACTTATGGGAGTAGTTTATGAAGTAGATATAAAAAAACTATCTTATTCACAATATGGCTTATCACTTGCTCAAAATGTATCTTTTAGATCAAGATTAAGTTCATATATAAAATCATCATTATCTATTGAAGTATCTTGGGGAATAGATAAAACATTAGAGATGTTTAATTTAAGAGGTAATGAATCAAAAGGTATATTTGTAACTAAAAATAGTAAATATGTTGGATTTATCAATGTAAATAATCTTTTATCTTTATCCTTTAAAAGAAATATAGAGATTGCACAAAATCAAAATCCTCTTACAAAACTTCCTGGTAATAATCAAATTGATAAGTTTATAAAAGAGAGTTTTAATACTGAAGATATAACGCATATAGCCTACTTTGATTTTAATGACTTTAAGCCTTTTAATGACTATTATGGATTTAGACAAGGAGATAGAGCAATACTTATATTTTCTGAATTATTACAAAAAAATCTATCTAAAAATAGTTTTATTGCACATATTGGAGGAGATGATTTTTTTGTTGGATTTAGAGGTAAAAAATTTGAGAAAGTATATAAAAAGATAGATCAAATACAAGAAGAGTTTAGACAAAGCGTTAGTAGTTTATATAATGAAGAAGATAAAGAAAATGGCTTCATAAGAACAAAGGATAGATTTGGTGTTGTGAGAAAATTTAAACTTTTAAGTGTATGTTCTGCCATAATAGAAATTACAAAATATTCAAACTCTTCAAACCTTGATAAAGTATTAGGGAAAATTAAAAAAGACTCCAAGCTAACAACTACTCCACTTGCTAGTTGCATTCTAATGTAACCTATTTGTAACCAATTTTCTATAGAATTTTTAAAATTTTAGAAGTAAAGGTAAATGTATTGACACCCTTTGAAACAAGAAATAAATCCACAGAGATAAAAGAGAAAATAATTAAAGCATTTTTAATTACCGCTTCAATTATTTCTATTTTAACAACATTTGGAATTCTATTTTCGATTCTTTTTGAAGCTATAGAATTTTTCAAATTAAGAAGTTTTTGGTACTTTATTACAGGTACAGAATGGTCACCAGGAATAGCAAATAGTAAATTTGGTGCAGTTCCAATTTTTACAGGTACTTTTGTAATTACAATTATTGCAATGGCAGTTGCAATACCAATTGGCTTGGGAAGTGCTGTTTATATGAGTGAGTACGCATCAGGAAGAGTAAGAAATACTTTAAAACCACTTTTAGAAATTCTTGCAGGTATTCCAACAGTTGTTTATGGTTTTTTTGCTGCAATTACAGTAGCTCCCTTTGTTGTAAAAGCAGCTGCTTCATTAGGTTTTGAAGCCTCATTTAACTCAGCTCTTGCATCTGGTATTGTAATGGGAATTATGATTATTCCTGTAATTGCATCATTAAGTGATGATGTAATTAGAGCTGTTCCAGACTCACAAAGAAAAGCTTCTTTAGGATTGGGCTTAACTCATGGGGAAACAATAAAAAATATTGTTTTACCCTCTGCAATGCCAGGTATAATCTCAGCTTCATTACTAGGTCTTTCAAAAGCTTTAGGTGAAACTATGATTGTTGTTATGGCAGCTGGATTAAGACCAAACTTATCGATCAATCCTTTAGAAGATATGACAACAGTAACAGTTAGAATTGTTGATGCACTTGTAGGAGATCAAGCTTTTAACTCTCCTGCAACACTTTCAGCATTTGCATTAGGACTTGTTTTATTTGTTGTAACATTAGTATTAAATATCGTTTCACTAATGTTAATTAGAAAATTCAAAGAAAAATATAAAGTGAATACATTATGATAATAAGAAGAAAAAAGAATAAAAAAGAAGAGAATCCATTTTATGACCCAAGTTTAAAAAATAGGCATAAAAGTTCAAGAAGATTCAAGTTATTTACCCTTGCATCACTTATTTTTTCTATTGCATTTTTAGCATTTTTCTTAACAGATATAGTTACTAAAGGTGCACCTGCTTTTAAACAGGCATATTTACTTGTTGATGTAACATATAATGAAGCATCAATAAAAAACTATAGAAAATCAATTGATAGAAAATACACAGGTGTTGTTTCAAGAGCATGGATTAGAGAAGTTCCAAATATGATTGAAAAAGATCCTAGTTTAATGGGTAAAACAGTCTCAACATGGGTTTTAGCAGATGATCAAGTAGATCAATATTTAAAAGGTCATTATTATAAATTAAAAAGAAAAGATAGAATTATAGTTGATGATTTAAAAGCTGAAAACAAAGCACGACTACAATTTAATAAACTCTTTTTTGAAAATGGTGATTCAAAAACACCTGAATATGCAGGTTTTAAATCAGCAATTATAGGTTCAGTGTTAACACTTCTTATTACAATGCTTGTTGCTTTTCCTATTGGAGTTATGACAGCAATTTATCTTGAAGAGTTTGCAGAAGATAATAAGTTTACACAAATAATAGAAGTAAATATAAATAATCTTGCAGCAATTCCATCAATACTATTTGGTCTTTTGGGTCTTGCAATATTTATAAGCTTATTTGGGCTTCCTAGAAGTTCACCTTTAGTTGGTGGTCTAACTTTAGCACTTATGACATTGCCTATTATTATTGTAAGCGCAAGGGCTGCTTTAAGAAGTGTTCCTGATTCTATTAGACAAGCAGGTTATGGTCTTGGACTTACAAAAATTCAAGTAACTAGAGATCATGTTTTACCATTAGCTTTTCCTGGAATTATGACAGGATCAATTATTGGACTTGCGCAAGCCATGGGTGAAACAGCTCCACTTATTATTGTTGGTATGATTGCATTTATTCCAGATGCTCCATCTTCTGTTACACAAGCTGCAACTGTTATGCCAGCTCAAATATTCACATGGGCAGGAATGCCAGAAAGAATGTATATAGAAAAAACAGCAGCTGGTATTATTGTTTTATTAAGTGTTTTAATTTCACTAAATACACTTGCAATATATTTAAGAAAAAAATTCGAAGTTAAATGGTAGGAAATATTAAAATGAATAAAGAAAATATAAAAAATGAAATAAAAGTCAATGTTAAAGCTTTAAATTTGTGGTATGGAGACAACCATGCTTTACACAATATTGACGTAGATATCTATAAAAATAAAATAACAGCTTTAATTGGACCATCAGGATGTGGAAAATCTACATTTTTAAGATGTTTAAATAGAATGAATGACTTAATTTCAATTGTAAAAAGTGATGGGGAAGTAATAATTGATAAGAAAAATATTTATGATAAAGATGTGGATGAAGTAAGTGTTAGAAAAAAAATTGGAATGGTTTTTCAACAACCAAATCCATTTCCAAAATCTATTTATGAGAATGTAGCTTATGCACCACTTAAACATGGAATTGTAAAAAAGGGAAAAGAGTGTGATGAGCTAGTTGAATCATCTTTAAAAAAGTCTGGTTTATGGGAAGAAGTTAAAGATAAATTAGGTGAACCAGGAACATCACTTTCAGGGGGTCAACAACAAAGACTTTGTATAGCAAGAACAATTGCTGTAAAACCAGAAGTTATTTTAATGGATGAGCCAACATCTGCACTTGATCCAATTTCAACAGAAAAAATAGAAGCTTTAATGTTAGAGCTAAAACAAGATTATACAATTATAACTGTTACTCATAATATGCAACAAGCAGCAAGAGTTGCTGATTATACTGCATTTTTCCACTTAGGAAAACTAATAGAGTATGATGAAACAGAAACAATATTTGTAAATCCAAATAATAAAAAAACAGAAGATTATATTACAGGAAGGTTTGGATAATGTTAAAAACTTATGAAGAAAAAATTAAAACAATAAAAAATGAAATAAGGCAGATTGGTGAGATTGTATTAAAAGCCAATAAAACTTCATTAAAAGCATTAAAAGATAATGATATTAATTTATTGAAAGATATTGATTTATCATTAAAAAAATTAGTTTCAAAATCAAATGAAGTTGATAACTTAATAGTTACAACACTTGCTTTATATTCACCAGAAGCAAAAGATTTAAGACATATGGTTTCTTATTTAAAGATTACAAATGAATTAGTAAGAGCAGGTACTAATTCAAAAATATTTATAAAGACTTTTCGAAAATCATTTTCAGAAGAGCTTGATGAAACTACTATTTTAGAATATGCAATTCCCTTGCAAAAAGCTGCAGCTAGTGCACTTGAGATAACATTAAGTATGCTTGATGAAACAAATGAAAAGATTATTGAAGAGAGTTTTAATAAAGTATTAGTTGAAGAGAGCAAAACTGATGATTTATATGCTATGGTTGAGAAAAATATTTTAAAACTTATCTCAAAAAATCAAGAACTTTCAAAAGATTATTTTAACTTACTAAGTAGTTTAAGAAAACTAGAAAAATGCGCTGATAGAGCTACAAGTATTGCAAACTTAATTGTGTTTGCATACATAGGTGGAGAATTAGAACAATAATATATGAGAAAAGCCATATTAAAAATTAGAAATTATTTTGAGAATAATTATGAATTTCTTGCAGCAACTGTTATTTTTATAATAATTCTTGCTGCAAAACTAGATTTCCAAAAAACAATTGTTTTAATGTTAGAGTTTATAGTCATAATGGAAGTTATGAAGATGATTTCTGATTTTATAAAAAAAGCAAAATTAAGGCTTAGATATGTAATTGATATATTTATTATTTTTTTAATAAGAGATGTTATTATTTATACTTCTCGCTCAGAAAAAGACTATTTTACTATACTTTTTTTACTATTTGTGATTTTGATTTTCTTTATATTTAGAATACTTGCTATAAAATACTCTCCAAGTAAAAAAGATATTTTTATAAAAGAAGAAATAGATGAAAAATAAATTAATACTAATTGTAGAAGATGAAGAAGATATTTTAGAGTTACTTGAATATACATTACAAAAAGATGGTTACGAAACAATTGGATGTTTGAGCATTAATAAAGTAATTGATAAAATTTTAGATGAAGAGAATGTTGATTTAATCTTAATGGATAGAAATCTTCCTGGTATTGATGGTGCTACTTTTATTTCAAAAATAAGATCAAATGGTTATACAAATCCAGTAATTTATGTTACTGCAAAAGATAAAGATGAAGATATTTTAGAAGGTTTTGAAGCATATGCAGATGACTATATTACAAAACCATTTAATCTAAAAGAGTTATGTGCAAGAGTAAAAGCTGTATTAAAAAGAACATCTAAAGATATAGAGGTTTTAAAAGTCAAAGATATTGTATATAAAGCAAATAATAAAAGATTTTATATTAATAATGAAGCTATTGATTTAACACATTTAGAACATGATTTACTCCTAGAGTTTATAAAAAATAAAGATATTTTAATGTCAAGGGAGCATTTATTAAATACTGTATGGGAAGACTCAATTGAAAAAAAGCTAAAAACAGTAAATGTTGCAGTAAAAAGATTAAAAGCAAAAATTGACCCAAATGGTGAAAAAGAGTATATAAAATCTATTAGAGGTGAGGGATATATCTTTTGTTAAAAATTCATCAACTTTTCTTAAGAACCTTTATTATTATATTTTTTCTTATATTTTTAAGTATTAGTTTTACTACTTACTTTTGGTCAAAAAATATCTATATGGAACAAATAGAAAAAAACCTTTCTCAAAATATTGATTCAATTTCACTTGTACTAAATAATATTAAAGATATAGAAAAAATTGTAAACAAATTTAAAAACAAAACTAAGCTTAGAATTACAATAATTGATGAAAAAGGAAATGTTCTTACAGAAAGTGATAAAGATAAAGAATCTATGGATAATCACTTAAAAAGAGATGAAATAATTCATGCTAGATATGATGATTATGGGAAAAGTATAAGATTTTCCCATTCAATAAATAAAGAGCTTTTGTATGTAGCAAAAAAAATTAAACTAAATGGTTCTACTTATTATATAAGACTTGCTGATTATACAGATAAAATTCAAGAAAATTTTTTTAATTTATCTTTTCACGTCATAGCAATAATTACAATATTTTTGATTTTAGCATTTTTTGCTACTTATTTTATTAGTATTAAAATAAAAAATGAAACAGATGCTATATTGAAATATTTAATTGATTTAAGTGATGGAAGACCAAACTATCAAATAAGTTCAAACTATACACAAGAGTTCAATAAAATTGCAAGATTTTTAAACAAAGTCTCTTCTAAACTTTCAAAAAAAGAGAAACAAAAATCAAAACAAACAGCAAAACTAAAACTTGCAAATAGACAAAAAGATGAAATAATTTCAGCCATATCCCATGAATTTAAAAATCCTATAGCAATTATTTCTGGATATAGTGAAACTTTATTAACAGATTTGGATTTACCTGAAAATATGAGAAAAAAATTTCTTCATAAAATTCAAACAAATGGTAATAAAATGTCACAAATTATTGACAAACTAAGGTTATCATTAAAGCTTGAAGAGGGTAAACAACAAATCACAACACAAAGCTGTTCAATAAAAAAACTTTGTGATTGTGTAGTATCTGATTTAAAAGATAAATATAAAGATCATGAAATTATTATAGAAGGAGAAGATGTAACTTTAAAACTTGATGAAACTTTGATGGAAATGGCAATATCAAACTTAGTGGAAAACGCTTTAAAGTATTCAGAAAATGATGTAATAATTAAAATTGCACCCTCTTCAGTAAGTATCATAGATAAAGGCATTGGAATAGATGAGAAAGAGTTAAGTTTGATCAATAGAAAATTTTATAGAGTATCAAAAAATGGATGGAATAACTCTTTGGGTCTTGGACTTTTTATCGTTCAATCAATCTTATCATTACATAATTTTAGCCTTGAAATTAAAAGTAGACTTCATCATGGTTCAGAATTTATAATAAAATATTAAAAAATACTTAATTTAAGTATTTATTAAGTTTTATTAGACTATTATTTCACCTCATTAATCAAATCGGAGAAATAAATGAAATTTACTCAAATGGCAAAAGCTAACGAAATCGAGAGAGATTGGGTAGTAGTAGATGCAACTGATAAAGTATTTGGTAGAATTATTACTGAAGTTGCTACTATCTTAAGAGGTAAGCATAAACCATCTTACACTCCTCATGTAGATTGCGGAGATTACGTTATTATTATTAACGCTTCAAAAGCAAAATTTTCTGGAAATAAACTAGAAAGCAAAAATTATTATACTCACTCAGGATATTTTGGAAGTACTAAAACTCACAAAATGTCAGACATGTTTGAAAAAAACCCTGAGAAATTATATAAATTAGCTACTAGAGGTATGTTACCAAAAACAAAACTTGGTAAAGATATGTTAAAAAAATTAAAAGTATATGCAGGTTCTGAGCACCCTCATACTGCGCAAATTAAAGGATAAGACTAATGGCAAAAGTTTACGCAACAGGAAGAAGAAAATCAGCTGTAGCTAAAGTATGGCTAGAGAATGGTAATGGTCAACTTACAATCAACGGTCAATCTTTAGATGAGTGGTTAGGTGGTCTTGAATCAATTAAAAAAAGAGTTACACAACCATTAGAAGTATCAAAACAAGAAACTTCTGTAAATATCGTAGTTAAAACACTAGGTGGTGGATATTCTGCACAAGCAGATGCAGTAAGACACGGTATTTCAAGAGCTTTAGTTGCTTATGATGAGCAATTTAGAGCAATTTTAAAACCATATGGTTTATTAACAAGAGATGCAAGAAGCGTTGAGAGAAAAAAATACGGAAGAAAAAAAGCAAGAAAATCAGTACAGTTCTCAAAAAGATAATCTACTATTTTTATATGTTTTTACAAAGGAAGCAAAATACTTGCTTCCTTTTTTTATGCACTTTTTTAAGAAAAAACACTACAATACATTATGAAAAAAACAATTCTTTTAATTCTATTTAGTTTTAATTTTTTATTTGCAAGTATATTAAATCTATCTATTAGCTCAAGTCCTAGTAGATTAAATCCCATATTATCAAATGATAGCGCAAGCAGTCAAATTAGCCAGTGGCTTTTTAATGGATTATTAAAATATGATAAACATGGAAATATTGTACCTGATATTGCAAAAAAATTCTATTTTCAAACTGATACAAAACTAATAATAGAACTAAAACAAGGTGTTCTTTGGCATGATGGAGTTGAAGTTACTGCAAAAGATGCTTTATTTACATATGAAACTATTAAAAATCCTAAAGTTTATACCTCAATTGCTTCAAACTATAAAAAAGTTAAAAGTGTAGAAGTTTTAGATAAATATAAACTACAAATAGAGTATAAAGAACCTTACTTTAAAGCTTTAGAAATTTGGTTAATTGGTCTTTTACCTTATCACCTTTTAAAAGATGAAAAAGATTTAATGACAAGTAAATTTAATAAAAATCCCATTGGAACAGGACCTTATAAACTAAATTCATTAAAAAACTCTTCAGATATTGTCTTAAATGCAAATGAAAAATACTTTGAAGGAAAACCAAAAATTGATAAAATTCATTATAAATTTTATCCTGATACAACAACATCATTTTTAATGTTAAAGCAAAAGAGATTAGATGTTTCTTCTTTAACTCCTATTCAAATTGACAGACAAGTTAACAAAGAGTTTTATAAAAACTATAAAGTAATTGAAGAGCCTGCATTTTCATATACATACATGGCATTTAATCTAAAAAATAAAAAATTTCAAGATATAAAAGTTAGAAAAGCACTCTCTTTAGCAATAAATAGACAAGAGATGGTTGATATTTTGTTTTTTGGTCATGGTAAAGTTTGTAACGGTCCATTTTTACCTGGAACTTTTGCTTATGATGAATCTATTAAACCTATAAAACAAGATATAAAAAAAGCAAAAGAGTTATTAAAAAAAGCAGGTTATGACAAAAATAATCCATTGGAGTTTGAATTAACAACAAATACAGGAAATGATATAAGAATAAATGCAGCTCAAATTTTACAACATCAACTAAAAAAAGTAGGAGTAAATGTTAAAATTAGGGTATTGGAGTGGCAAGCTTTTTTAAATACAGTTGTTCACCCAAGAAAATTTGAAACACTTCTTCTTGCTTGGTCTCTACCTTTAATGCCAGATGCATATCCTATTTGGCATAGCAATTCACAAGAAATAGGAAGATTCAATTTTACAAGTTATGAGAATAAAAAGCTTGATAAATTAATAGAAAAAGGTGCTAAAACTATAAATAAAAAAGAACTCTCTAAGATATACAAAAAAATATTTAGAAAAATAACCAATGATTTGCCTTATCTATTTTTATTTATACCAAACTCAATTACTGTTGTTAATAAAGATATTAAAAATATTGAGCCAACTTTTTTAGGTATAATGCATAATCAAATTCATTGGGAAAAAATAAATAAGGAATAAATTTGAAAAAAAACAATATTATATTATTTGATTTAGATGGAACATTAATTGATTCAACTACTGCTATTATAAGCTGCTTTAGACATACATTTGAAGAACTTGCATATGATTTTCAAGGAGAAGATGAAGATATTAAAAAATTAATAGGCTATCCCCTTGATATTATGTACAAAGATTTAGGGGTTGATGATTTAAAAGTTTGGGATTTTGTTGATGCATACAAACAAAAATATAAAACTGTTTCAATAGAACAAACAAAACTTTTAGAAGAAGTAATAGAGTGCCTTGATTTTGCATCAAAATTTGCTAGACTTTCAATTGTTACTACAAAAACTGCTTTATATACAACTCCTTTATTAAAACACTTAAATATTTTAGACTATTTTGAACATATAACAGGTAGAGAGAATGTAGAAAATCCAAAACCACATCCTGAACCAATTTTGAAAACTTTAGATTTAATGAATTATGATGAAAAAAAACATAATGTATGGATGATTGGAGATACAAAATTAGATTTAATTTGTGCACAAGAATCAAATATTAATTCTGTTGGTGTTTTATGTGGATATGGAGAAGAAGCAGAATTAAAAGAGTATACAAACTTTATTACCAAGAGTTCATTTGATGCTGTAAAACTTATAAGTAATATCTGTAAATAGTACTTTTAATTTAAACTTATTATTCTAGGAATTAATACTTTATTAAGTCAACTTTAATTATTATTTATAAAATTGATAGAATTTTAAGGATAGATAATGATAAAAAAATTTGCTACTATGGATGGGAATGAAGCTGCTGCACATGTTTCTTATGCTTTTACAGAAGTTGCTGGAGTATATCCTATCACACCTTCATCACAAATGGGTGATATAACAGAAAAATGGGCTACTCAAGGTAAAGAAAATCTTTTTGGATCTACAGTAAAAGTAATAGAGATGCAAAGTGAAGCTGGTGCTGCTGGAACTTTTCATGGTTCATTACAAGTAGGAGCACTAACTACTACATATACAGCTTCACAAGGCTTGCTTTTAAAAATACCAAATATGTATAAAGTTGCTGGACAATTATTACCTGGGGTTATACATGTAAGTGCCAGAGCATTAGCTACTCATGCATTATCTATCTTTGGTGATCATCAAGATGTAATGAGTACAAGAGCAACAGGATTTGCAATGCTTGCAACTGGTTCTGTACAAGAAGTTATGGATTTAGGAGGTGTTGCACACTTAAGTGCCATAAAAGGAAGAGTTCCTTTTTTACACTTCTTTGATGGATTTAGAACTTCTCATGAAATCAATAAAGTTGAAGTAATGCCATATGAAGTATTTGATAAACTTCTTGATTACGATGCTGTACAAAAATTTAGAGATAGTTCACTTAATCCTGAATCACCAATTACTAGAGGAACAGCTCAAAATGATGATATCTATTTTCAAGGAAGAGAAGCAGCAAATAGATACTATAATGCACTTCCTGATATTGTAAATGAATATATGAGTGAAATATCTAAAGTTACAGGTAGAAACTATGCTCCATTTACATATTATGGAGATGAAAATGCAACTGATGTTATTGTTGCAATGGGTTCAGTTACAGAAGCTATAAAAGAAACAATTGATTATTTAAGAAAAACAGAAAATAGAAAAGTTGGTCTTTTAAGTGTTCATTTATATAGACCATTTTCTGCAAAATATTTTATGAATGTTTTACCTTTAAGTGTAGAAAGAATATGTGTAATTGATAGAACAAAAGAGCCAGGAAGTTTAGCAGAACCACTATATCTTGATGTAAGATCACTATTTTATGGACAAAAAAATCAACCAAAAATTATTGGAGGAAGATATGGTCTTTCTTCTAAAGATGTACCACCAAACCAAATTATTGCACTTTTTGATAATTTAGCAAGTAATAAATCAAAAGATAACTTCACTGTTGGTATTATTGATGATGTAACAAATACTTCAATTGATGTAAAAGAGAATATTTCTGTTGTTGAAGATGTAACAGAATGTCTTTTTTATGGACTTGGAGCAGATGGAACAGTAGGTGCAAATAAAAACTCTGTAAAAATTATTGGTGATAAAACAGATCTTTATGCACAAGCATATTTTGCATATGATTCTAAAAAAAGTGGTGGATATACAAGATCACACTTAAGATTTAGCAAAAACCCTATTAGATCAACTTATCTTGTATCAAATCCAAGCTTTGTAGCCTGTTCAAAAGAGGTTTACTTAGAACAATACGAAGTAGTTGATAAATTAAAAGATAATGGTACTTTTTTATTAAACTCAATTCATTCAAAAGATGAAATAGAGAATAAACTACCAAATAGAGTAAAAAAACTTCTTGCAGATAAAAATATAAACTTTTATATAATTAATGCAACAAGATTAGCCCATGATATTGGCTTAGGAAATAGAACAAATACTATTATGCAAGCAGCATTTTTTAAACTTGCAAATGTTATTCCATATGAAGAAGCAAAAGAGTATATGAAAGAGTATGCTAAAAAAGCATATGGAAACAAAGGTGAAGAGATAGTAAATATGAACTATCAAGCAATTGACCAAGGAGAACATGGAGTTGAAAAAGTAGAAGTAAAAAAAGAGTGGTCAAATCTTGAGGGCGGTTCTTTAACTATAAATTCAAAATACAATGGAAGTGAATATGTTGAAGGTTTTGCAAAAGTAGTAAATGCAGCAAAAGGTGATGAAATACCTGTATCTACTATTGTTGATCTTGGTATGGAGTGTGGAACATTTGAAAATGGTTCAACAAAATATGAAAAAAGAGGTATTGCAACAATGGTTCCAAAATGGAACAGCGATACATGTATTCAGTGTAATCAATGTGCTTTTGAGTGCCCACATGCAGTAATTAGACCTTTTTTAATGGATAAAGAAGAGTTTGAAAATGCACCTGAGGGAATAAAAAATCAAGCATTAGATGCAAAAGGCAAAGAGTTCAAAGAAAAAGATTTAAAATACAAAATTCAAGTCTCTATTTTAGACTGTACAGGTTGTAATATCTGTGTTGATATATGTCCTACAAAAGAGAAATCTCTTAAGATGGTACCATATAATGAAGAAGATGAAAATAATGAGCAAGAGAATGCTGATTACTTATTTAATGATGTATCTTATAAAGATTATTTAGTAGAAGCTTCAAATGTTAAAAATTCACAATTTGCGCAACCTTTATTTGAGTATCACTCAGCATGTCCTGGCTGTGGGGAGACTCCATACATTACCCTAGCAACACAACTATTTGGTGATAGAATGATGATTGCAAATGCAACTGGATGTTCATCAATTTATTCAGGTTCTGCTCCATCAACGCCATATACAAAAAATGAGAAAGGTGAAGGTCCAGCTTGGGCAAACTCACTTTTTGAAGATAATGCAGAGTTTGGTTATGGTATGCATGCTGCAATGGAAACTATTAGAAATAGAGTTGCACAAATTATGATTAAAACTATGGATAAAGTAAATAATCCACTAAAAGTTCTATATAAAGAGTGGCTAGAAAATAAAAATAATGGGGCAAAAACTCAAGAAGTAAGAGATAAACTTGTACCTCAATTAGAAGTTAATCAAGATTTAGAAGGGGTAAAAGAACTTTTAAATTTAAAAAAATATTTTGTTAAAAAATCTCAATGGATGATTGGTGGAGATGGTTGGGCATATGATATTGGATATGGTGGTGTTGATCATGTTTTATCAACTGGTGCAAATGTAAATATCTTAGTAGTTGATACTGAAGTTTATTCAAATACAGGTGGCCAGTCATCAAAAGCTGCTCGTGCTGGTTCAATTGCAGATTTTACAAATGATGGTAAATCAAATGCTAAAAAAGATTTAGGTTATATCTCTATGACATATGGAAATATTTATATAGCACAAATAAACTCAAGAGCAAATCAAAAACAAGCACTTCAAGCCATGAAAGAAGCAGAAGAGTATGACGGCCCATCTTTAATTATTGCTTACTCTCCTTGTATCGCCCATGGAATTCAAGGTGGATTAATGAAATCAGTAGAACAAGGTCAACTTGCAACAGATAGTGGATACTGGCCAATTTATATATTTGACCCAAGAAAAATAAAAGAGGGTCAAAATCCTATTAAAATATTTGGGAAAAAACCTAAATGGGAAAAATATGAAGAGTTTTTATTAAGAGAGAATCGATATAGATCTTTAAAGAAACTAAATCCAGAACATGCAGACTTTTTACTTGAAAAAAATAAAAAAGATGCACAATATAGATATAGACAACTTCAAAGATGGGCAGCTATGGACTATAGTGATGAAGTTGAAGATTTAAAAGAAGAAAATGAGGTTTAAAACCTCTTCTTCTTATATTCTTTGAAAATATACTACTTATTAATACTAATCACTCATTTACCTTTATTTAGCTAAAATTCAAATTATAATTAAATTTGAAAGGTTTAAAATGCCATTATTAGATAGTTTTAGAGTTGATCATACAATTATGCCAGCACCTGCTGTAAGAGTTGCAAAAACAATGAAATCACCAGCGGGGGATGTTATAACAGTATTTGATTTAAGATTCTGTGTTCCAAATGAAAAAATGTTAGGAGAAAAAGGTATTCATACATTAGAACATCTTTTCGCAGGTTTTATTAGAAGCCATTTAAACTCAGATAAGGTTGAAATTATTGATGTTTCACCAATGGGATGTAGAACTGGTTTTTATATGAGTTTATTAGGTAGCCCAAGTGAAGAAGAGGTTGCAAGTGCATGGAGAAAATCTATGGAAGATGTTTTAAAAGTAAAATCTCAAAATGATATTCCTGAATTAAATAAGTTTCAATGTGGTACGTATAAAATGCACTCACTAGATGAAGCAAAACAAATAGCTCAAGATATTCTAAATTCAGAAATTGGTGTAATGTCAAATAAAGAGTTATTCTTACCAGAAGATAAATTAAAAGAGCTAGAAGTATAGTGTATTCACTTGTAACTACAAAAGATGGCTCAAACACTCTTTATTCAAAAGAGTATAAACAGCATTATCATAATATAGATGATGGTGCTGTTTTTGAGACTTTATCTAAACATGTAATTCCTGCATTTACTTTTCATAAACAAAAAGATCAAGTAAATATTTTAGATATATGTTTTGGACTTGGATATAATACATTAGGAACTATTTATTATATTAAAAACAATAATATAAATAGTAAAATCAATGTTTATTCACCAGAATTAGATAAAAAACTAATTAATAGCTTAGAAAATTTCATATATCCCAAAGAGTTTCATACATTAGTTCCAATAATAAAACAATTATGTAAAGATTTTTATTATAAGGATGAACAAATTGAAATAACACTTTACATAGGTGATGCAAAAAATTATTTAAAAAATTTAGATATTAAATTTGATATAATCTACCAAGATGCATTTTCAAGTGATGTAAATTATGAACTTTGGACTAAAGAGTATTTTCAATTATTATACAACTTATCAAAAGAAGATACTATTATTACTACATACTCTATTGCAACGCCTGTTAGATTATCTATGTATGAAGCTGGCTTTAAAATATATGAATATATCCCTTTAAAAAGAAAACAAACCTTAGCATTTATCTCTTATCAAAATGTTTTAGGTAAATATATTGATATGGAGTTAAAAAAGATTAATAATCCAAAGGCAAAAGCTCTTTATGATAGATAACCTATTCTGCTAGGTTATCCAAAATATATTTTTGTAAATCTTTCTTTTGTAATTCTAATTTATTTGATTGCTGAAAAATCTCATTTATTTTTTTATTATACTCTTCATATGGGAAAAAAGGAAAATGTATTTGCCATCCTTTTTTTATTTGACTTAGTGCTACTTGATCAACTAGCCATACCCTAAAGAAGTTAAAAAAAATAAAAATAACAGCTGTTAAAAGCATTGCAACTATTATTGATACATGAGGATCTAAATTTGCAAATAAATTATGTGTTATAGTTGTAAAAGGTACTGTAAACAAAATAACTAAAGATATATATACTAAATATGCTCTAGCAACTTTCAACCTAAAGCCAAGTTTTACTGGATCTACATGCAATTTTTCTAAATATTGTGAATTCGCAATTAATAAATCTTTTAATAATATAGGTTGTTTAGATACAGTAAATACATAGTCTATAATCTTTTGCTTTAAAGATAATAGCATTTAAATTCCTTATTTTAATGTTTAAGTATTTTATCGAAATTTAGTTAATAATATATTAATACTCAAAGTTAAAGTTAATATAAGAAAATTATAAAGAAATAAGAAAGTAAAAGTAAATGCATAAGGTAAAAGCGAAGGCTAAAAAAAAAGCCCATATCTAAGATAACTGTAAAAAGTTAAAATAGATAAGGGCT
>ERZ1673961.59-NODE-59-length-58619-cov-277.392596_pt1 | contig 58619 bp, 63 predicted proteins | sample MGYA00580189_ERZ1673961 | MGnify/ENA primary metagenome ERZ1673961 (study PRJEB41334, sample SAMN05608105) | rock metagenome | biome: terrestrial subsurface; feature: shale formation; material: shale | place: USA: Pennsylvania ... | reverse complement strand
TTCAATCGGAATTGACCCATCAGTTAGACAAAGTGGTACTTCAATCAACTATAAAGGCAAAATCTCAAAAAGAGGTAATGCCAACCTTAGAAGAACTATTTGGCAAATGGCAATTGGAACTATCCGCTCTTGCGAAAAATTTAAACTCTATTTCTCTAAAAAACGAGAAGAAGGTAAAAAATTTAAACAAGCTGTTATTGCTGTTGCAAATAAACTTCTAAAAACAATATTTGTAATGTTAAAGAACAAAACCAAATTTGATGAAAATTTAGCTTTAGGTGTTTCCAAATGAAACTTTAAAATCTTTGTTTTTTTAGTTAGGTTTCTTTATAGTTGACTCCTATTTGTAGATTTTATAAATTAGTGACTTTTATATTACTTATATTCTTTATACTATTGATTAATAAAGTATTATTTAAAGTTGTGAGACATTAAAAAAATTAGTGTCAATAAATTTGGTATTAAGATTTGATAAGTTTAGAAAGTATCTTAAGAATTGATTTATTATTTAAAAGTAGATGGTACCTGTGGAGGGACTCGAACCCTCAAGACCTAAGTCATCGGATTTTGAATCCGACGTGTTTACCAGTTTCACCACACAGGCTTGATACATTAAAAAAAGCCTATCCAAGTAAATGGATAGACTTTTAAACGATGCGATAACTATTTGTTAGCTACTGCTTCTTTTAGAGCTTTACCAACTTTAAATTTTGCAACTGTAGTAGCAGGTACTGTTACAGTTCTATCTGTTCCTGGAACTTTTGCTGTTCTTTCAGCTCTATCTGAAGTTGAGAATGTTCCAAAACCAATGAAACTTACTGTATCTCTTTTAACTAAAGTCTCTGTAATAGTATCTAATACTGCGTCAACAGAATTTTTTGCGTCTTTTTTTGATAAACCAGCTTTTGCAGCTACTGCATCGATAAATTCAGCCTTGTTCATAGAAGAACTCCTTGTATAAATTAAAATGTTATCAAACTTTATACTATTTAACCTTTAAAAAAGCTAAAAGTATGCGTATATTGGGCTTTTATAGATAATATTTTAGAAAAATTTAATATTTTACTGGTAAGATGACCTAATACTTAGCAATCTACAACTATTTTCCATGATAGCAATTTTCCTTACAAGTTCATTTATATCTCTATCATATATATACATGCCAACACCTTTTATTATCATTACATTTGTATGAGATTCTTTTAAATATTTTGTAATTTCAAGTGCGTTTCTATCATACCATGAATCATAATTGCCTGGATTAATTATAGGGACTTCACCAAAAGTTGTTTTTCCAAAATAGTCATCAAAAACAATTAAGTCATGATCTAATGTATATGCTGTTGTAAAAATTGGTACTCCAAAAGCAATATATTTTGCTTCATGTATATTATTGTATATTGTTGCATGTATATGCGATTCAATACTTGCAATATTCCATCTATAATCTTGCTTGGTTGTACTTAAATGACAAAATGAATTTTCGCTCATCTCATCAAAAATTGCGTCTGATGTATTTATTATAAATGAGTTGTGATCAACTTTTGCAGATATAGCCCCATGGTATATCCCAAAAAAGTTTTTTCTAAACATTGTTAGGGATAAATTACTTAATAATTTTACTATCTTTGTATTAATCATTTTAAAATGCCTTAAATCAAAATTTAGGTATTATATATAAAATTTAATAAGGACCTTTTTAATATGGATATTCCACATGTTCCCGTCTTGTATCAAGAGACCTTAGAAGCTTTTACTGATATTGAAGATGGATATATAATTGATTGTACAACAGGCTATGCTGGACACAGCTTAGGAATAATTTCTCAAAATGAAAATATAAAATTAATATGCAATGACCAAGATGATGAAGCTTTAGCTTTTTCAAAAAATAGATTAAAAGATTATGAAAATAGAGTTATTTTCAATAAAGGCAACTTTGAACATGTTTTAGACAAGTTTAAAGATTATAATATAAAAGGTATTTTAGCTGATATTGGAGTTTCTTCTTTACAACTTGATAAACTACAAAGGGGCTTTGGTTTTGAAAGTGATACTTTAGATATGAGGATGGATCAAACACAAGATTTAGATGCAAATATTGTTGTAAATAGCTACTCTCAAGTTGAGTTAGAAAATATATTTAAAGAGTATGGGGAAGTAAGAGAGTATAAAAAAGTTGCTTCATTAATAGTAAATAATAGACCTTTTAGTTCTGCAAAAGAGCTTGCAGAGTTTTTATATAAAAATATGCATAAGGGTAAAATACACCCAGCAACACTTCCTTTTCAAGGAATAAGAATAGAAGTTAATGATGAATTAGGAGTTTTAAAAAGATTATTTGAATCAATTGAATTAATAAAACCAAAAAATTGTATCATCGCAATAATCTCTTTTCACTCACTAGAAGATAGAATTGTAAAAAATTATTTTAAAAAATGGACAAAATCTTGTGTATGCCCACCAGAAGCTTTTAGATGTACTTGTGGAAATGATAATGCTTTAGGAAAGATTCTTACTAAAAAACCAATCACCCCAACAAAAGCTGAAATAAAGCAAAATCCAAGAAGCAGAAGTTCAAAATTAAGGATTTTTAGATTTGATTAGGCTTGATGCTAGAAATTCATTAATTATTGCTTTTTCTTTATTAGCTATAGCTTTGTTATTGTATATACCAAAGATTTATCTAACAAATAATATATATTATGTAAGTAAAGATGTAAATAAACTTTATGCACATTATATATCTTTAAAAGAAGAGAATCGATTTCTAGCACAACAACTTGAAGATATGAAGTTTAAAAATCAAATTGTTGATTCTCTTATAATAAAATCACTAGAAGAGAAAAAGTGATACGAAATTTGATAGAGTTTGCATTAAGAAAACCAGTGCTAAATCATATGTTATTGGTTTTTTTGCTTGTCATATCAATTTTTTCATATAATAACATTCCAAAAGAGATTTTTCCTCCCTCATCACTTGATGCAGTTTCTATAACTGGCTCATACAGTGGAGCTAGTTCTGACTTACTTGATAAAATCGCTGTTGAAGATATTGAAGATGAACTTTTAGGTCTTAGTGAAGCAAAAAAAATTACTTCTGTAATTAAAAATGGTTTTTTTACTATAAAAGTTGATTTAAAAGATGGTGAAGATCCAAATTTAGTTGTTGATGATGTAAAAGATATTATTGCACAAGTTAAAACAAATCTTCCAACAGATATGGATGAGCCGACTGTTAAGACTATTGAACATACTTTTCCTTTAATTACAGTCTCTTTATACTCAAAAGATGGTTCAAAAAATAAAAATCAATTATTAGAAATAGCAGATGATGTAAAATCAACGATTATGCAACTAAAAGATTTATCTGAAGTTACAGTATTTAGTAAAACAGATAAAGAGTTACTTATTAGTTTTGATGAAAATAAAATTGAAGCATTGGGCTTAAATAAAGTAGAAGTAATAAATGCTGTACAAAAAATAAGCTCTATTTTCCCAGTTGGAATTATAAAAGATACTTCAAGACACTACTATTTAAGTACTTTCAACGGTCAAAAAGATATTGAAAATATAAAAAATACTATTTTAAAAGTAAGTAATAAAAAATTATACTTAAAAGATATAGCAAATGTTGATTTTCAACTTGCAGATGTAGATGATATTTCTCATTTTAATGCAAAAAGAAATGTTGCAATAGGAATAAATAAAGGTTTTGAGGGTGACTCAATTGAATTAGTAAAAAAAATAAAGCAAATTACTAAAGATTATGAAGAAGTCTATTCTGATATTGAGTTTGATACTTATATTGATACTTCTATTTGGATTAAAAATAGACTTAATACTGTAGTTTCTAATATATTGTTTGGCTTGATTTTGCTTTTTATTGCTTTACTTTTATTTATTAATGTAAGAATTGCAATAGTTATTGCAATTGGTATTCCAACTTCTTTTATGATTGCTTTAATTGGAGCAGATTATTTAGGTTATAGTTTAAATATGCTTTCACTTTTAGGAGCTTTAATTGCCCTTGGAATGCTTGTAGATGAAGCAATTGTTGTTGCAGAAAATATATATAGACATATGGAAATGGGTAAAGATAGATTTACTGCTGCACGAGATGGAGCTTTAGAGATGTTTCCTGCTGTTTTAACTGCAACTGCAACTACGATTTTTGCATTTTTACCTATACTTATTATGAGTGGAGAGACGGGAAAGTTTATGCAAATACTTCCTATTATGATAACAATACTATTATTGTCTTCTTTACTTGAAGCATTTTTCTTTTTACCATTGCATTCTATGCAGATTTTAAAAGTAAGCAATGAAAGTAGAAGGTCACATAAAGTATGGGATTTTAATAAAAAACTCTATTCAAAAGTTTTAGACTTTTTGTTAAAAGGTAAATATCTTACTTTAGTTATTATGATAAGTGTAATATTTTCAATAACATTTATTTTATTTAAAAGCTTAAAATTTCAATTTATGCCATCATTTGATACAACACAAGTATATATAAGTGGTTCAGTAGGTGTAGGAAACAAAATAGAACAAACAGAGAAATCTGTTTTAAAAATAGAGAAGTTATTACTTAATAGTATAGATTTTGATACAGAAGTAAGTTCTATTAGTTCTGTTATTGGAATGAAACTAGATGGGAAAAATCAACCTCAAAATGAAGAGTTTTATTTTCAACTTTTTGTAAACTTAAATGAAAGAGCACCACAAAACTTTTTTGATAAGTATATAAATCCATATTTATCACCAAAATATGATGATTCAAATATGATTAGACAATTAAGCGCACAAGAATTGGAAAAAAAGATTAAAAGTATAATAGATAAAAATATTGATACTTCAAAGTTTGATGAGTTAAAAATCTTTACTCCAAAAGCAGGTATTGTTAAAAATGATATTGAAATAGCAGTATCAGGAGAAAATAAAAAAGTTCATGAAGCAGTTGATAAATTAAAAAAGAAGTTATCTTCAATAAATGGAGTTTCAAATATAGCTGATGATGCACTTTTGGGAAATTTTGAATTAAAATTTAAAGTAAATAGATATGGGCAGCAAATAGGAGTTGATGAAGAGACTATTCTTAATCAATTAAGACCTTTTTATTCAAAAGCAGCATACTCAAAAATGTTTGATAAAAAGGGTATTGTTGAAGTTGTTTTTGAAAGTAAAAATAAAGATTTATTAACAAGTTTAGATAGTTTTGAAATAGTATTAAATGATAGAAAGAGGGTACTTTTAAAAGATGTGGCTACTTTTGTGAAAATACCTGCATATTCACAAATATTTAAAGAGAATAATAAAAGAATTACAAGTGTTACAGCTTCTATTAATGATACTACATCTTCTGATGTATATGAAGAGTTAACGCCTGTTTTAAATAGTTTAAAAGGTGTAGTAAAACTAGATATAAAAGGTGAACAAGAAGAGAATTTAAAGGTTCAAAAAGAGATGGCAGAAGCTGCTTTAATAGCGATTATTCTTATTTTTATAGCTCTTGTTTGGATGTTTGATTCTATGGTTAAACCACTTATAATTATAAGTACAATTCCACTTTCTATTTTAGGTGTATTAGTAGGGCATGTAATAATGGGAATAAACCTTACAATGCCAGGACTTATAGGTATAGTGGGACTTGCAGGAGTTATTGTAAATGATGGTATTATTATGATGGATTTTATTAAAAAAGCAAAAACATTAAAACAAATAAAAGAACAAGCTTTATTAAGATTAAGACCTATTTTACTTACTTCAATTACAACAGTTTTAGGTTTAAGTTCTCTTATTTTCTTTGCTTCAGGACAAGCTTTAATTCTTCAGCCAATGGCTATTGCATTAGGTTTTGGTATTTTATGGGCAACTATTTTAAATTTATATTATGTTCCAATGGTTTATAGATTGATTTATTTAAGAAAGTGTGAAGAGTAGTACAAAAAAAGTTTAACTCTTTTTGTACTACTATTTTAAGATAAGTTCTGAAGTTTTTTTATCTTTCATCTAAAACAATAATACCCTCAATTTTATCTAAAACAGTATTTGTATCATCGTAAGTTTCTAACTCTTTTCCAAACTCTAAACTACTAATTATATTTTTTCCAATAATATTTCTTCCTTTTTTATTTAAAAAAACTCTAGTTTTAACTCCCCAAACATTATGCATGACCAAAGGCTCATCTTTTATATTTCCAATATAAAGCATAATATGTCCTTTTAGATATATTAAACTTTTAAAGGCTTTAGCATTTTTTAAAATAAACTCTTTTTTCTTTTTATTTGTAAAGTTTTTTATTTTGTAGTATTTGCCATTTTTTATTTGTTGTTTTGAGTTTCTATCAAGATATATTCCAAAACTTGAGAAAAAATCTTGAGTAAAGCTTGAACAATCTCTAAACCCCAAAATACCACCCCATCCATACTGCTCTTTTATAAGTTCTTGTGCAATTTTCCTAAGATTTTTATTGTTAAATTTCAAAGGTTTTAAAGAGATATTTTCTTTGTTGATATTAATAGTTTTAATAAATGCTTTTTGATTTGATTTTTTTGCTGCAACAAAGAATTTATCTTTTTCATATGGAAATATTGTTCCTAATTGAATATTTTCTATAAAATGCTTTTTATAGATATTGAACTTATCTTTTACTGCAACTGCATAATTTTTTGTTTTAAATTTTTTTATAAACTCTTCATCAACAAAAGCAATATCTCTAATATCTATCCAACCATAAAAAGAAGATGTTTTTATAAAAGCCCATGCTTTATCTTTTGAGAAGTGAGATACTAATATAGGTGTATTAATTTTAATAGAAGAGTTTTGATTATAATCAAAAGGAAAACCTTCTCCTGCATTATATGGATTATAAAACATCATCTGTTTTGTTGGTAATACTTTGATATTGCTATTTTTAATCGCAATTGCTTTTTGAAGCTTTGATTTAAACTCTTTAAAGTTTGAATTTTCTATTTGTTTATCAAACCATTGTTTTGAAGCTTTTGAAAAATTTTGTAAATAGATATCTTTTTTTTTGTATAAAAAACCCCAAGACGCAGTTTTTTTGCTTATTTTAATAGTGGGATTATTCCATACTTCAAAATATTTATCATAAAATTTTTCATTATATATATTTTGATTTTTAAATTTAAACGATTCATTTTTAAGATAATCTTTTGGATTTTGAGAATAAGTTTTTAAATCTTGAATTTGTATATTTTTATTTGAACAAGCTGTAAAAAATGTGATTATAATAAATAGAAAAAAAGTAGGTTTTAATATTTTACTCATACTGTTACAATCTCCTAAGTAAGTTTAAAAGATTGTAACACAAGCTATGTTTTTAAAAGTTGAATTTTCTTTTTAACTTAAAGAAATAGACTATTGTTTTATATTGAATAAACATAAAAGGTATCATTAATACAAAATAAGCAATTGAGTATTTTGTAACTACATCATTAAAAGTTAATCCAAAGTTTATAAAAAACATTCCAAAAACAAAGAAAGCAACTCCTGGACAAATTAGTGCAAAAGATACGGGTGAACGGTCTTCACTTTCAATATATTTTTCAAAATAACCAATTTGTTTCATTACTTTATAACCTAAAAGACCAAATATAATTTGTAGTGATACAATTACAGATGTTAGTGTAAATAGTGATGATTTAGCAAGTGGTGCATTAAAATGATGGTCTAATCCAAAGCTTATTCTAATCATAGCAATTCCAAGAAGTGTTAAAATTGGTAATATTATCCAAAGTGATGGAGATGCTTCAAGTGAAATTCCTTGTTCGAACATATTTTTAAAACCCATTGTTAATTTTATTATTAACAACAATATTGAAATTGCTGCAAAAAATAGTGAACCAAAAATACCAATTGCATTTATTGTAAGGTTACTACTCATAGCCCCAGGAGCTGCATAACCTACAGATACCATTGCAAAAGCAAAAATAGAAATCATTTGTGATAAGTTATTATTTTTTGTAAAGTCAAAATCTCCTGTTGTGATAATTCTACTAAAATAATCAATAAAGATTTTCAATGCAAAATATCCTGCAACTGTAAAGCCAATTAATGCAAAAGGAAACATATATTCAACAATACTCCATAAGTTTGGTACAAATACAGCTCCTAAAACAAAGCAAACATTAATAGTCATTGCGTATGTTAAAGGTATAGTCATTAAAGAAACTTCACCATTTGATGAAATTAAACTTTTATATTTATCTGTTTTTTTAAACTCTAAAAACTGTTTTGTATTCCAAATTAAAAATTTAAAGTGAAAAAAAGCAAAAACTATGATAAATACCAAAGAAAAAGCTATAACAAAAGATAACCATGAACCTTCCATAAGTTTTGGAAAAATTTGTTCAAAAATAGGCATTGGAGTCTCTTTGTGTGGTACTAAAAACATTAAATACATAAAAAATGATACAGATAATCCGCCTGCTCCAAGTGCACCTAGAAAACACATAGGTGTAAATTTTTCCCTTAAGCTCATATAAGAACTCCTTATAATTTATTTTTATTATATTATTAAAACTAATATTAAAAATCGATAAAATTTAATATTTGTTTTTCTTATAATTGATTTTCATGATTTTACTTATTAAGTATTTTATTGCTAATATTTGATTATGTTTAAAATTTCTATAGATAAAAATTTATTTGAAGATATATTATTAAAAAAAAGTAAAATACTAAAAAAAGATGCATCAAAATATTGGAAAAAAGAGTTAATAGAACCCATAATTAAAGATGATAAGATATCTTATACTATTAAACAAGTTGATAAACTTATATTAACTAATGGCTTAGGTGAAGATAAACCCTCAATAGTAATAGAGTGCAAAAAAGTTGATTATAGTACAAAATCTAATCAGTTTGAATTTGACTTAGGTAAAATCTATGAACAAAAAAATATCGAAATTGAAGAGGATTATAAAGATACTTTAATTGAACAACTACTAAAAGAAAAAGCTATTTTAGAAGAGAGTATAAATAAAGATGCTTTAACAAAAACATATAATATAAAAAAAATGCAAGAAGACTTATCAAAATTTCAAGAACAAGAAAATTCATATTTATTAAATGCAGTTTTAATAAATATTGATAAATTTAAAAATATAAATGAAACTTTTGGATATGAGTATGCAAATAAAGTATTAGAGTACTTAGGTACAAAACTTTTAAATTATGCAACTATTTTAAATGGTGAAGTATATAGATATGATTCAAAAGAGTTCTTAATACTTTGTTTTTGTAAAAAAGAGTTTTTAGTAGAAAATCTTAAATCTTTACAAGCTGAAATAAAATTTCAAAGAGTTTTTCATCCAAATAGACCTATTGATGTAACTGTAAGTATGGGAATTTCATTTTTTGATAACTGTTTAGATAAGAATGAGTTTATTCAAAAAGCAAAAGAGGGTGTTATTTTAGCAAAAAATAAAGGAAGAGATAGAATTGAGTTCATAAGATAATAGCAAAAGCTACTATCTTACAAAAAGAATTATTTTATGATATGATTAGCTAACGCTTCAATATCAGCATCACTTAAAGAAGCTACTTGACCTTTCATTAGACCTTTCATTGGTCCTCCATAAGATCCATCTTTGTAACCTTTCATTGCTGCAATAAAATCTGCTTTAGACATATCTTTAATTATCTTACTTTTACCTAAAGCTACTTTTTCACCATTTGCTCCATGGCAAGTTGCACACTTTTTATATAGTGCTGCTCCATCAGAAGCAAATAATGCACATGCGAAAAGCGAAGTTGCAATCAAAATCTTTTTCATTTTTACAATCCTTTTTTGTTTTATTAGGTATTTTATATAAACTATTCTTTTAAAGCTTTGATTTATATCAAAAATTAAACCAAATTTAAGAAAACAAGCGTACTTTATACTCATTTAAATATTATTTATAATATTTTGTTTTAATATCTCTTTATTTATCTTATTTTTATCACTTGGAACTAATGGCAATGATTTGTTATAAATAATTTTACTAGGTATCATATATGATGCTAAATGATTTTTTAATTCAAATAAGATTTCATTTACAGGAATTTCACTTTTACTTGAGTAAACCAATACAATCTCTTCTTCAATCTCTTGATTTTGTATAGAAAAAACTGCACACTGCTCAATTTGAGGGATATTTTTTGATACAACTGATTCTATTTCATAAGGACTTACTCTAAAACCTCTTGTTTTTATCATATCATCTCGTCTTGAGACAAAATATAAATATCCTTCCTCATCTTTATATACATAATCACCACTTGCAACAACAATCTCATCACAAAGTTGTCCCTCAAGGTTGATTACATTTTTTAAGATATCAATAGATTTAAATCTCTCTTTTGTTTCAACAGGAGCATTCCAATATCCTTTATAAATATATCCACCTCTATGTATAAGCTCTCCTATTTCTCTTGGTTTACACTCATATCCTTCTTCATTTATAACATATAGCTCAACATCTGGAATTGCTTTTCCTATTGAGTCTGGTCTAATCCAAATTTGTGATGGTTTTAAATAAGTTGATCTAAAAGCTTCTGTTAATCCATGCATTGAATAAAATTTTGCATCTGGAAAGTACTTATCTAAATCTTTTAACATTTTAGCAGTTACATTTCCTCCTGATGAAGTTATAACTCTAATATTTGATAGTAATTCTACGCTTGGAAGTTTGTATTCATCTTCATCAAACATTTGGGTTATATTTATTGGCATTAAAGGTAGTACTGTAACTTTATCTTTTATGATGTGATTGAAAAAATCACCCGCTAAAATAAATCTATGTAGTGCTAGAGTAGCTCTTTTATATAAAGAACAAAAGATTTGATTTAATCCATAGTCAAGGTTAAAAATAAGAGTTCCAGAGATTACATCCTCTTCTTTTAATTTTAGATATTGAGATACGACTCTTGCTGAATCTATTAGGTTTCTGTGAGAAATTACTATACCTTTTGGTTTTCCAGTAAGTCCAAAAGAGTAAGTAATTACCGCATTATCATGTCCATTTACATCACAAGTATAAGGTTTATTGTAATATTTATAAATCTCTTCAAATGAAGCTAAATTGTGCTCAGTTCTTTCATAAGAGATGATTTGTCCATTAAAGTTACTCTCTTGAATCTTTTCAATTTTTACTTTATCTGTAATAATACATTTTATATCACAATCATCTATTATATATTCAACTTGTTCTGGTTGAAGAAGTCTAGTTAGTGGTACTAGAATATAATCAGTTGAAAGAATTGCAAGTATTGCTATTACTTGATCAATTGATTTTGTTGAATAAATACCAATTCTACTATCTTTTGGTAGGTCAAGCTCTTTTAGATAAAATGCTACTTGATTTACTCTTTTAAATAACTCTTCGTAAGTTATTTTTTTATCATTATGTACTAATGCAATTTTGTCCTTATGAGAAGTATTTGCATCTTCTAAAAGTGTTCTTATACAATTTATAGACATTTTATCTCCTTATTTTTGTGTTATTGCTAAAGTCCAAATTTCATAATTGCTATCTAATACAATATTTGGCTTTATTTGTGAATTTAAGATTTTTTTATAAAAAAATCCTACAATATCTTCAACCTCTTCATCTTTTAAAACTTTTGTAATACCACCTGTTAGTACGATTGATTTTAGTAGGTTCAGTTTTAGATGAACATATTGTGGGTGGGCTTCTGAAACTTTATATAAAACTAAAAATATTGCTAATTTCATTAATACTTTTATAGCTTTATCACTTTGTTCTTCAAAAATATTTTCTGTAACATTCATATTGGCTAATAATTCATAAACAAACTCATTGTTTTTTGCTGCAAATATTAAAGACTCTTTTGATTTAAAAACACCTAATTTTTTAAATACTAATCTGTCATATTCGTTATTTTTTATCATATTGTCATTTACTAAAGTAGTACTATAATGAATATCTGTTGTCGCACCTCCAATATCAACTAAAATAAAAGGATCTGCAACTTTTAACATATTATTTATAAGTGGCAAAGTTTTATTTACAATATATGGAGTTGGATAGATTTGATTTGATGTAATATCATATAAATGTTTGATATCCTCTTTTCCCATAATATCAGCTTGATAAAGATTTGTTAAATACTCTTTTAATTCATCTTCATTTACTTGAAGTTTATTATTGATAATATTTGGTAAAACAACTAAGTTTTCAATTTTTTTAGATAACTTTTCACTATCATTTTTATTTCCTACATAGACAATATTAGAGTAGTTTATCTGTTCTAAATAGTTAAATAACTCTTCATCAAAAAGCTTGCTAACACTATCAATACCACCTGCTATTATAACTACATCAATTAAATCACTAGGAATTGAAGTTGTTTTTATATCTTGATATAAAACTGTATCTATTATATTAATACCAGAATTAAATGCAATATTTGTAGCAAACTTCAATGAAAATGAATTACTTGTACCAATAATAAGTGTACTTAAACCACCATTTGCAGAAGAACAAATATAAATATCCTCTTTTTTATATTTTTCTAAAATATCATTGCACTTGTACTTTAAATCATCAAATATATCTTTGTTGAAATCTCTAAAGTGTTGTTGTAAGTTTTCATTATCACTAACTTTAAAATAGGTACTTCCTATATCTATTAATAACTTGTTTTTCATTGCATAATCCCTATATCATGTATAATATCGTTTACTATTGATGTAGCATCTTTATCTAAATTACATTTTGATTTTTCATATTCAAAACACTTATCACTAATAGGAAGATTACCTCTTTTTATAATTCTTATGTTTTTATCTTTATCTCTTACTGTTACTACTTCGTTGTTATTTATAATATGAGGAGAGAATGGTACATCTATTGTTCCATTTTTGATTGAGTTAAAAACTTTTCTCCATAAAGTATCAGCACTATCATTGAAAACAGCTTCCATTATACTTTTTACTTCTTGTGTTAAAATCTCTTCTTCTTGTTCATTTACAATATTTGGTAAACCTTGCAGTATTCTAAGAGTATATTGTGTATTTGCAACAGTTTTTGCATTTGCCTCTTTTGTAGGAATACCAAAAGCTTCATCCCTTGTTTTTGTGATGATCTTATCTGCTTTTACTAAAGCTGCAATTACAGTTGATGTATTTATAAGTGATTCTGAATAATCTTTATTTGATGGAAATGCTCCCATCCATTGATGATATACAAGGTTGATTTGTGCATCTTCACAATCAATTTTTTTTGCATAATATTTAGCCATTTTTTTCAAAACAGCACTTGTTACAATATCTTGATTTACTGAGCCTGTTTGAGAAAAAGAGACTGAAAATGATTTAACACCTTCTTCTAAAGATAATAACATCTCTAAAAGTTGAATAACAATAGTAATACATGGTGGAACTAAAGTTGCTGTTAAAGGACCAAAAGATTCTCTATTTATTGGTTCATTTAGTTTTGAATAATTTGCACATACTCTTTCTACATATTTCCAATATAAAAAAGCTTTATCTAAAGGAAAGTTCTTTGAATAAGGTAAAAGGTAAGTAATTGGACCACCTTCTATCTCAAAAATTCCTGAAGCAATAGCTGTCTCAATTAACAACCTTGCATCTGGTGTTCCATGTCTTAAACTAACTGGTTTATCAAAATGAGTAATCATTTTTCTTGTAGTTCTATATCCATGATTTACAAGGGGATAGCCATTTAACATATCAACTTCATTCTCTTCACTTAATCTTAACATTTTTTTTGCCATTGCATAGTCATTAAGTCTTGTATTTGAATCAATTGTTAAAGGTAAAACATCAACATTTGCTTTAACAAAAAATTCATTTAATGCAAACTGTTTTTCATAAGTTGGAAAACCACCTCTTGGCTGTACTAGCATTTTGTTTTTATTTTTAAAGTTGTGGGAAATAAATAGATTTTTGCTAGCATTTTTTACAAACTCTTCAATCTCTTGAAAATCAAAGCTGTCTGCATACTCATTTTGAACTATTATTTCTCTCTCTTCTTGCAGTAAACTCATCTATTTGCCTTAATATATTTTTCTAATTCATCTAAACCTGTATTTAAATCAACTTGGTGAAAAACTAAATCAAATCCATAATCTTTAAATTTTGGCACAATCTCTTGTGTTGTTTTCTCTCCCACTGCTAAGTTTCCACCTAGCATAAAAACAACATCTTTTAATTGCTTATATTTAGATTTTAGAATATTTAGTTCTCTACACCAACCCTCAGCTTCACCATTTAGTGATGAGATTAGTAATATATTAGCATCTGTTTCTATAACTGCATCTATAAACTCTTCAAGATAAGTATTAACTCCCAAATTAAATACTTCAAAACCTCTTGCTTGTAGTGATATTTCAATAAGTCTGTTTGCTACTACATGAATATCATTGCCTACTACTCCTGTTACTACTTTCATATATAAACCTATTCTTTTTTTTCATGTGTAATTATTATTATTATAAGAAAATATATTAGCTTATTTTTGGTAAATTTAAGATAAATAAAATATAATGAATATATTAAGTTATTTAAGGAGTTTTTTTTATGTATTTATTTGGTTTTGGTTCTTTAATAAATATCAAAAGTGCACAAAAATCGTTTAAAAGAGTTTTAAAACAAGAAGATTTAATACCTGTAACTGCTAAAGGTGTAAAGAAAGTTTGGAACTCAATAGAGTTTATTGATTTTGAAGATAAAGCAAATGTAAATGGGATTTTTTTAAATCTTGAAATAGATGAAAGTTCAAGTGCAAATGGGGTTGTTGTAAAAGTAAGTGATGAAGAGTTTGAGTTATTAAAATTAAGAGAGAAAAACTACTCTAGTGTTATTATAAAAAAGCAAGATATTATAGGCTGCAATTTAGATGATGATGTTATTGCTTTTATGACTACAAATGAGAGTAAAATAGCAAAGCAAGGAGATAAAAACTGTTATATTCCCTCAAGATATTTGGATTTATTAACACAAAGTTTTAAGTTTTATGATGATGCTTTTGTAGAAAAATATAAAGAAGAAACATTAAAAGATTTCCCTTTTGAATTAAAAGAGGGTAGTTATAAATTTTCTGATCCATTGCAAAATAAATTAGCAAAAGAAGGTGTGAATGAATCAAACTAATTGTGATATTATTGCTTCACAACTTTGTAAAACAAATAGAAAAACAAAAAATGATGATATTGTTTTAAAGCAAGATAATATAATAGATATTACATATATTCATAGTGATACTTTAGAATCCTTTGAATCAAGTATTTACTCTATATGTGGGAACTCTTCAAGTTTTTATAGTCTAAGAAAAAAAATATCCTCATATGTTTTTTCTATAATTTCTGTATTTGTAATTATGTTTGCACTTATTTCTGCATCTATATATGAAGATATTTTTAAAAAGATAATTTTTGAATTTCCTTTTCAATGGCAGCTTAATGATACAGTAGCAATACTTTTTGTTAGTTTCTTTTTTATTGGTTTAGTTATGATGCCATCAATTTTAGATGGTGAAAGTTCTCAATTTAGAAATCTTCTTCAATCATGGTTTAATAAAGAGACAAGAAGACTCAAAAAATTAAATATTGCTCTTAATTCTCTTGATAAAAAAACACAAATAAATCTTTATAATTTTGATTTAGTTGATGAAGAACATTGGCTTTGGAGAGTTATTGTAGTAGCTATTTTAAAAAGATTTAATAATGTAAACTTTTATATAAGAAATGATCAAAGTAAAAATATGTATAAAAGATTGAAAAGTTTTAATATTTTAAATATTGAAATAAAAAAGGACTTTGAAGATTTTAAAAAATGCAATGTTGATACGCTTTTATCAGCTAAAGAACAAAAACTTTACTCTTTGTTGCAACTAAGCTCTTCTTTGATTATTGAAAAAAATGATAATAATTTTATCTCATTAGAGATGTTTGAGTATTGTGGAAGAAACTTTTTAGAAGATTCAAAAGAGAAATCAACACAACTAATTTCTGGGTTTCAAAACTTTATAAATAGAGCTTTTGATGACTTTTTCTTTTTAAAACAAGAAAAATCAATGCAAATTTATTTAACACAAAATGCAAAGATAAAAAAACTAGAAGATGAACAAAGAAGATTGTCTTATCATTTGAGAAATCATATAGAAGAGTGTGTTGAGATTTTTGATAATCCAATATCACTTTTGATTTTATACTATTATGTAAAAGATATAGTTTTAGATGAAAGACGATATTTAATTGTTTTAGAAAAGTTTATTGATGCTGTATTTAAAAAGCAACACTATGAGCTTATAGACATATATTGGTTTAAAATAGCTAATAAAATGTTTGATTCATCAAAATTAGATGACTTTGAACTTACAAATGACTCTTTATATAGAAAACTTTCAATTGAATCTTTAGATAAGTTAATTTTTCTTTTTGAAAGAAATGGGCATTTTAATCAAGCATTACTTTTAGCAAATTATTTATATGAAATAAATCCAAATAGATACTCTGTTAGTATTTGTTCTTTATATGAAAGAATGGGGCAGTTTGATAAAGCATATGATAGTTTACCTAAAACGCTAGAGATAAAAAATTCAAGCAAACCTTTAGATACACAAGTTAGATTTTTTCAAAGAAAAGCTTGGATTATTGTAAGTCAAAGAAAAGAGCAGAAAAAACAAGAAGGTTTAGACTTGATATTCAAACTAAAAGAGTTGCTGTTCTCACACAATGAAGATAATGAACCTTTATGGTTATGGCATTTTTATAATATCAAAGCAAATTATGCAGAGTGGGATTGTGATTATGAAAAAGCAGTGAGTTATTATAAAAAATGCTTATCAATCCCAGCACTTGGTGCTTTTGAATATGGTGCGACTTTTTTAAATATGTCAATTGCTTATAGATTCATCTATCTTAATAGACAAAATAAAGATGAAGATTTAATCACAAAATGTATTAATCTTGGTTCAATTGGAGTAGCTTTAAAAGATTCAGTTGGAGATAGAGATGAAATGCCAGTTGTTCTACACAACCAAGCATTAAATATATTAAATAAAATCCAATTATCAAAAGAAGAACTAAATACAATTGTAACTATGACAGATACAGGAATTGAAACATTAAATAGAACAAACTCTATTAAAAGATTAGGAATGTTGTTAATTGAAAACTATTTAGCTAAGAGTTTATTATTGCTTCCTTGTGAAGAAATAGAGCAATTACTTAAAGAACACTGGCAAAATATGGATAACAATGAGCATGAACAGATATTAAACATATACAAACTATTTAAAAATAATCATAATATTACAAATTTAAAATTTTTAGATAATTTAAGTTAATAAAGGCGAATAATGAAATATAAAACAGGCACTATAAATTTACAAGAGGGTACAGTTGAAGAAAAACGAGAAGAGATTAAAAGGTATTTTCTTCAAGCTTATGAATTAGATGAAAAGCTGTTTGACCTACTAAAAGATAAAAAATCAATCTATGAACAACCAAATAGATTAAGACATCCTTTGATTTTTTATTATGGGCATACTTCAACATTTTTTATAAATAAACTAATGGTTGGTAAAATTATAAATAAAAGAGTAAACAAATATTTTGAATCAATATTTGCAATTGGTGTTGATGAAATGAGTTGGGATGATTTAAATAGTAAAAACTATTCTTGGCCAGCTTTTGAAGAAGTTAAAGCATATAGAGATGAAGTAAAAAAAATTGTTTTAGAGTTGATTGATACTATTGAGTTTACAATGCCAATAAATTGGGATAGTCCAATGTGGATTATTTTGATGGGAATTGAGCATGAAAATATTCATATTGAAACATCTTCTGTGCTTTTAAGGGAGTTAGATATATCTCACTTTAAAAATGAGGAACCATTCTTATATTGTAAAGAGTATAAAGATGATTATTTAAAAAATGAACTTCTTGATGTAAGTGCAGGAGAAGTAGTTTTACAAAAAGATAGAAAAAATCCTATTTATTATGGATGGGATAATGAATTTTCTTATCATAAGGCAAATATTAAAGATTTTAAAGCAAGTAAATATTTAGTATCAAATGGTGAGTTTTTAGAGTTTGTAAAAGATGGTGGATATTCAAAATTAAAATACTTTTCAGAAGATGGTTTAAGATGGTTAGATTTTACTCAAACAAAAATGCCAGTATTTTGGATAAAAAAAGATGAAAAATACTTTTTAAGACAAATAAATAATATTGTTCCTCTTCCTTTAAATTATCCTGTGGATATAAATATATATGAAGCAGAAGCTTTTTGTAAATATAAAAGTGAAAAATTAGGTTTTGAAGTTAGACTTCCAACTGAAGATGAGTATTATAGATTGTATGATTATGTAAATGCAGGAGATAAAAAAGCAAATATTGGTTTAAGCTATTTTAATCAAACACCAGTTGATAAATATAAGTTTGATGATTTTTATGATGTTGTAGGAAATGTTTGGCAATGGAGTATAACGCCTACTTATCCCTTTGATGATTTTCAAACTCATCCTATCTATGACGATTTTACAACACCAACTTTTGATGATAGACATGCACTTATGAAAGGTGGTTCTTTTATCTCTTTAGGAAATGAAACACTTAAAAGTGCAAGATATGCTTTTAGAAAACATTTTTTTCAACATGCAGGTTTTAGATATGTTAAATCAGATAATGAGTGTAGAACAAAGTTAAATGATAATGTTTATGAAACAGATGAATTAATCTCTCAATATTGTGAGTTTCATTATGGAGAAGAGTTTTTCAATGTAAAAAACTTTGCAAAAGCATCAGTTGATATTTTAAAACCATATTTAAATAGTATTAAAACAAAAAAAGCTTTAGATTTAGGATGTTCTGTTGGAAGAAGTAGCTTTGAATTAGCAAAAGTATTTGATGAAGTACTTGGGATTGATTTTAGTGCTAATTTTATTAATGTTGGGGTTAAACTTAAAAAGTATGATAATTTAACATTTAAACTAAAATCTGAGGGTGAAATATTTGAAGATAAAACTATTTCATTAAAAGATTTAGGTTTAGGAGATATTAAAGATAAAGTTGAATTTATGCAAGGTGATGCTTGTAATTTAAAAACTTTATATACAGGTTACGATTTGATATTTTGTTCAAACTTAATAGATAGACTATACTATCCACAAAAATTTTTAGATGATATACCAAATAGGGTAAATGAGGGTGGATTACTTGTTCTTTTATCTCCATATACTTGGCTTGAAGATTACACTCCAAAAGCAAACTGGCTTGGAGGATATTATAAAGATAATAAACAGATTAAAACTATTGATACTTTAAAGAAAAATCTTGAAGATAAATATGAACTACTTGAATTAATTGATGTTCCTTTTGTCATAAAAGAGACATCAAGAAAATATCAGCATACAGTTTCACAAATGAGTATTTGGAAGAGAAAATAAAAAGTAGCTTATGCTACTTTTTATAATTATATAAACTTTTTAAACTCATTTTAATACTAAAATAATAAAATATACATTCTACAAAGGTTAAATGCTACAATGACAAAAAAAAGAAAACTTAAAGTAATATTTATAAGTGGTTTTTTTATATTATTAACTTTAATGTATAACTTTAGTCATAAATATTTTATTGATAATTATGAAGCAATCGAAACAATCCATAATAAAAAAAGTGTTGAAAACTTAATAAAAAACTTAAATATGCAATTGGATTTTATAAATACAACTACAAAAATATATAGTAAATGGGATGATGCATATAATTTTTTAGCCAATAAAAATCCTAAGTTTGCTTATAAAAATTTTAGAAATAGCAATATTCTTGATAATTTACCAATTGATTTTATATTTTATACTGATTTAAAAAATAACATAAAACTAAAATTTTCTATTGCAAATCATAATGATAAATTTTACAAAAAAGTAGTAAAGTTATTAAATGCTGATAAAGAGACTCAATCGGTTTTTTTAGAAAAAAACAATATTTACTATGTACTAAAATCTAAAGTATTACAAACTGATTATAGTGGTAAAAAAATAGGATATATGTATGCTGGTAAACTATTTGATGAGAATCTTTTTAGTTATATAAATTCAAGTTTTTATAAAATAGATTTAGTACAAAAAGAACTTTATGATTATGATAGTGCAATTTCTTACAATAGCTTGAATAATATACGATATAAAGTTGAAAAAACAAAAACAAAAATAATAAACTACTTAGAAATAAGAGATGATAAAAATAGATATATAGTTACTATTAAAGCCATGAGTGATAGAGATTATATGATGCAAGGAACAAATACAATATTACTGTTTAATATTATAATTGCAATTATTTCATTGGTTATTTTTTATTTTTCATATAGATATCAAATTATATTAGAAAGTAATACTCAAAAGCTTGAGTATAGTGTAGCAAAAAGAACAAATGAACTTGAAAAATCAAATAAAGAGTTGCATGATTTAGCTTATAAAGATTATTTAACAAAACTTGACAATAGAAGAAGTTTCTTCTCAAAAGTTCAAAGATTACTTAAAGATACAGTTTTTAGAAAAGATTTAGTTCATATAGTAATGATAGATATTGACAACTTTAAACAAATAAATGATACTTATAGTCATGAAGTAGGAGATGTTGTCCTTAAAAAATTTGCTCAAATACTTAAAAACAATATTTCAAATAAAGATATTTGTGCAAGACTTGGTGGAGAAGAGTTTGTCATAGCTTTTCATAATTTACAAACCAAAGATGTATTAGAAAAAGTTGAAAATATAAGAAAAGAGACAGAAGAGACAGCAATAATTGTAAATAAAGATAAAACATTTAATTTTACAGCAAGTTTTGGTATAAGTGATAATAGAAAAACTAACAACATAGATAAAATACTTCATATTGCTGATTCATATCTTTATGAGGTAAAAACAACAGGAAAAAATAATATAAGATATAGATAATAAATAATATTATTTTTTATTTTTTGCTGATATAATTATCAGTATGAAAAATGAAGCTATAAGTTTAATTAAAAACAAAAGTGAACTAACTTTTGCTTTTGTTATAATATTATCTATTTTTTTATTGAATATTTTTTATGAATATTCAAAATATAAAGATCTTACAAAAGATGAAGTTTTTTCATCTTCTACAACTATTTTAAATAGATATGAAAAGAGAAATTACTATATTTATAAGCTAAAAATAGATACTTACAATACATTTTATACAAGATTAAATAAAGAGCATTATTATGAAAAGTTTCAAAAAGTTAATATTTTATTTATTTCTAAATATATTGACTTTTATGATTATTTAAAAGGTTTTTTTGCTAAAACATTATTTATAGAAGAAATAGAGTCAAAAAGCTTTAATCTTCGTTTTTATCTAAGTGATAAAATAGATTCAGCCCATGATAATAGTAAGATAAAAGAACTATTTAATGCACTCTTTCTAGCTTTACCTCTTTCAAAAGATTTAAGAGAATTTTGTGCAAATTTTGGGATTTCACATTTGATTGCTATATCTGGTTTTCATCTTGGCTTATTTTCTATAATAATATACTTTATAATAAATCTTTTTTATACTTATATTCATCAAAAATATTTTAATCATAGAAATAAAAAATTCGATATATTAATAATAAGCTCTTTTCTTCTTTTGCTCTATTTAATTTTAATAGATATAGTACCTTCTTTTTTAAGAAGTTTTATTATGTTTATATTAGCAATACTATTTTTGCGTTCAAATATAAAAGTTCTATCTTTTAGTACACTTTTTATTACTTTTTTATTGATAATTGCACTTTTCCCTAGTTATATATTTTCATTGTCATTATGGTTTTCTATAGTTGGAGTTTTTTATATATTTTTATTTTTGCACTATTTTAAAAATCTTCCAAAAATATATATGATTTTGATATTTAATTTTTGGATATTTTTAGCTGTTAATCCTATTGTTCATTATGTTTTTTATCAAACCTCACATTTACAACTTTTTTCTCCTTTAATTACATTGATTTTTACTATATTTTATCCATTGGAACTATTTTTGCATTTATTTGGAATATCTTATATCTTAGATGATTTTTTAAAAATGTTTTTAGATATAAACTATGTAACTTATAGTGTACAAACACCTTTATGGTTTTTAGTGATATATCTGTCTTTTTCAGCTTTTGCAGTAGTAAAAAAAGAGTTTTTTTATGGAGTGAATATTTTATTGATTTTTTTTAATTTGTATGTTTATATGTAAAGGTAAAACCTTTACATATTATATTATTCCAAGTTTATTTAAAAATAGTGTAACAATAGCAATTGGTACAATAAACTTAATTAAAAAGTACCAAATATTAAATACAGTTAGTGATACATGAGCTGTAAAGATTCTTCTTAATAACTCTTTATCAACAAAATAACCTAAAAATACACAAGTTAAAATCGCTGCAAGAGGCATCATAACAGAAGAAGTCATAAAATCCATCCAATCAAATGCATTTTTACCAAAAAATGTTAGTGAATCTTTAAAGGCAATTGTCATTGAAAGTAGGGCAATAATACCAAGAATATAAAAAATTGATCCACAAAGAATAGTCGCTTTTTTTCTTGTAAAATTAAATCTTTCAATAAAAAATTTCAAAGATGGCTCAATCATAGAAACAGCAGATGTAATACCTGCAAATACTAATGCAACAAAAAATGAAATAGAAATAACTTGTCCTAAAACTCCCCAACCTGAAAATATAACAGGTAGTGAAATAAATACAAGTCCAGGTCCAGCAGAACTTTGAGCTCCTGCTTCAAATAAAAATGAGAAAATTATTAAACCAGCAGTTATTGCAATAGCAGTATCAACAATTGCAACAATGATTGATGATTTTACAAAATTGGCATTTTTAGGTAATGATGCAGAATAGGTCATAATAGCACCAACACCAAGAGAAAGTGTAAAAAATGCTTGTCCTAGTGCTGCAAGTAGGGCATTACTATCAATTTTACTCCAATCTGGATAAAACATAAAATTAAGTGCAGTAGAAAAACTATCTAGTGTAAAAGAGTAAAATAAAAGCCCTAGTAAAATCAATCCTAATAATGGCATCAAAATAAGATTTATTTTTTCAATACCTCTTTTTATACCTTTTAAGACAATAAAAATAACAGAGCCTGCAATAACAGTATGATATATTATTTGTGATGCTATATCTTTTGAAATTAAAGTTTCAAAAGCACTTCCCGCTGCTTTTGAATCACTTGGCAATGTTCCAAAAGATGTAAATACATAGTTTAAAATCCATCCTAATACTACAGAATAAAATGAGAGTACAATTAAACCTGAAAAGATTATAAAACCAGCAAATTTCCAGTTTTGATTTTTTGATTTTGATGTTTTTATAAAAGAAGTTGCAACATCTGATTGGGCATTTTGACCAATTACTGCTTCTGCTAAAAAAACTGTCAATCCAATAAACAAAATAGCTAGTAAGTAAACTAATACAAAAGCTCCTCCACCATATTCACCTGTAACATAAGGAAACTTCCATATATTACCTAAACCAACAGCTGAACCAGCAGCTGCTAAAATAAAACCAACTCTTGAAAAATGATTCTTCAAATATACCCCTCTTTTTAAATTTAAATTTTACTAAGTACTTTTTCTAAAGTGTATTTTAAATCTTCGTCCAAATCTAAATTACTTTTCATCCAGTTTAAATATCCACTATCTTCTTTGGCAACTTCTATTACTTCTTTACCTTTGTATTTCCCAAACTTGAAAGTTGTTATAAATACAGGTGTTTTTGAAAGTTCAACTAATTTTTCCATAGGATTATAATCAGGATATTGTTTTCTACACTCTTTTACAAGTTTTGATAGAAAAAGTTTCATTACTAAAACATCACCAATAGCATCATGGGCTTTTATAGTAATATTGTGTTTTTTTGCTTCTATTTGTTCAACCTTGTATAGTTCTAAGGCATATCTTAAGTATTGAAGTCTGTGATAAGGCATTTGTGGAAATAAATGTTTTGCACATCTTAATGTATCAATAATTTGAAAATGGTTTTCAAAGCCTTCTTTTTCAATCATTCCTAAATCAAATTTTATATTATGAGCTATTAAAAAGTTATCTTCATTATTTAATTCTAATAGTTTTTTATAAAATATTGTCTCAGTTGCTTTTGGTTTATTTTCAATCATATCAGGTGTGATATTATGAACTTCCATAGCTTCTATTTTTATTGGTATATCACTTTGGCAAAACTCATCATAAGCTTCTACTTTTCCAGTTTGATCAACTATCATTGCTCCAAATTGAATAACTCTATCTTCCTCTTGATTTCCAGTGGTCTCTGTATCAAAAAGTACATATTTTGGCATATATTATTTCCTTGCTTTTGTTTATATTATTAACATTCCATCGCCATATGAATAAAATCTATATTTCTCACTTATAGCTTCTTCATATATTTCTAAAGTTTTTTCTAAACCTACAAAAGAAGCGATTAGCATTATTAAAGTAGATTTAGGCAAATGAAAATTTGTAAGTAAATGGTTTACTTTTATTGGAGTGTTTGATGGATTTAAAAATAAATCACACTCACCTTGTATTTTGTTTGTTCTTGCATAATATTCTATTGTTCTTGTTACAGTTGTTCCAACTGCAAGTACTTTTTTAGAATTATCTAATAAATTTTTTGAACTTTCATTTATTTCAAAGTATTCGCTATGCATTGGGTGATTTAATATATCTTCTGCATCAACTGGTTTGAAAGTTCCTGCACCTACATGTAAGGTTAAATAATCTAAATTAAATTTATCTTGAAGTTTTTTAAATAACTCAGGAGTAAAATGCAATGAAGCAGTTGGTGCTGCAACTGCACCATAATTTTTTGCAAAAAGTGTTTGATAGTTTTCATTGTCTTTTTCTTCATCTTCTCTATTCATATAAGGAGGTAAAGGCAAATGTCCTATATCATTTAAAATATCTACTAACTCTAAAAACTCTAAGTTTTCTTTTTCATTTAAGAAGAACTTTACAACTCTACTTCCATCTTCACTTACTTCTAAAACTTCTGCTTTTAAATTTTTGTCAAAAGTTAAAACTGTTCCAACCTTGACTTTCCCTCTAATCATCACTAAATATCTATTCATAAATAAAGGTTTATTTAATAAAAGCTCAACTTTTCCACCTGAGTCTTTATGTCCAAAAATTCTTGCTTTGATAACTTTTGTATCATTTAAAAATATTGCTACATCTTTTGGTATAAAATCAAGAAGATTTTTGAAAGTAGTATGAGTTATTTTGTTAGTTTTTCTATCATAAACCAAAAGCCTAGCATTATCTGCTGGGCTTACTGGATGTGTTGCTATAAGTTCTTTAGGAAGTGTATAATCATAACTTGAAGTCTTTAATGGATCTAATAAACTATTCTTCGTCATCATCTTCTTCATCTAAATCTTTTGCTGGGTTAAATACTTTTGCAATATAAATTGAAACACAATAAAGTATAATTAGTGGACCTGCCATTAAAAATTGTGTTAAAACATCTGGTGGAGTTAAAAGTGAAGCTACAATAAATATAATTACAACTGCATATTTAAAAAAGTCTTTTAACATTTTGTCATCAACAAGTCCAATTTTTGCTAAGAAAAAAGTAACTACAGGTAGCTCAAATGCAATACCAAAACCTAATAATAATTTTGTGAAAAAACCTACATATTTACCAATACTTGGTAATACTGTTACAACTGTTGAACCAAAATTAATTAAAAACTCAAATCCATAAGGAATAACAACATAATAAGCAAATGATGCACCAATTAAAAACATTAGTGTTCCAAAAAATACAAATGGAATTACTAACTTTTTTTCATGGTCATAAAGACCTGGAGCTAAAAATAGCCATATTTGCCAAAAAATAACAGGTAATACTAGAATAAATCCAGAGAAAAATGCAACTTTTAATGCAGTAAAGAATGTCTCTTGAACTTCAATTGCAACCATTTGTGATTTTTCTGGTAATACAGCTTCAACTGGTACCATCATCCACTCTAAAATCGGTTCATAAAAGAAAAAACATACAATAAAACCTAGTACAAGTGCAATTGTTGCATTAACTAATCTTTTTCTAAGGTCAGCAATATGGGGTTTTAAATCTTCTAACATTAATTATCTTCCTTTACTTTCTCATCATCAAATTTAACTTTAAATTTGTTTGATGGATCTTCATCTTTTGAAACTTCATCTTTTGTTGAAATCTCTTCTTCTTGATTTGTTTCAAGATTTTTAATCTCATCTTTTTCTTGAGATTTCTTCTTTTTCTTTTTCTCTTTTTTTGAAGTTAGCTCTTTTTTTGAATCTACTTCATTTTCTTGAGAATTAGTATCATTCATAATATCATTTAGTCCTAAATCCATATTATTTACATTTACTGATGATTTTGCATCTTCAATTTGAGCTTTAAATTTGTTAGCTTCTTCTCTCATCTCAGATATACTTAATTCATTGTCAAGTGTAGATTTTGCATCTTCTACACCAGATTTAAATTTCTTTAAAAATCTAGCTATTTCTACCATAGCTTTAGGTAATTTTTCAGGTCCTAATGCAATAATTGCAATTACTGCAACTAGCGTTATTTCAAAAAAGCCCATTCCAAACATATAATTCTCCAAAATAGTATTAAAAGAAAAAATTTTATCTAATTTTTGATAAAATCTCCCTATTAATTAAATAATATGTTTAAGGGAAATTTATGAAACTTATAGTTCTATTGATTATTGCAGTTATATTGTATTTTATAGCACGAAGTTATAAAACAGAAAAGTTCGCAAATATTAGGTTGGATATTAAAGAAAAATTTGAAGGCAATCTTATGCAACACGAAGCTGGCTTGCTTGTAGCGTTGATGGCAAAGGTTGCAAAAGCAGATGGAGAAGTATGTGAACTTGAAGCACAACTTTTAAAACATACACTAAATGATATTTCAAGACATTTTGAAAATCAAGATGAAATTAGAGAAAAATTAAAAGATATTTATGCAAAAGAGAAAGAGAGTTTTAATAATACTCTTGAAATTTGTCAAAATTTATACAAATTAACTAAAAACAATTATCAAAAAAGAGTTAAAATAATGGAGTATTTGTTAAATCTTGCATTTATTGATAATGATTTTTCAAATACTGAGTTTATGATAACAGAAGATATTGCAAAAACATTGCAAATTAAAAGAGAAGATTTTGAAAAACTTGTAAATGCTTTTGAGATGTTTTATAAAAAGCAAAAAGAAGCAGAGGGAATATCTTTAGAAAAAGCATATGAAGTTTTAGAAGCAAGTAAAAATGATGATAGTAATACTATTAAGAAAAAATATAGAACTTTAGTAAAAAAACATCACCCAGATATAATTGCAGGTCAAGGAGCAAGTCAAAATATTATTGATGAAGCAACAAACAAACTTCAAGAAATTAACGAAGCTTATGAAATGATAAAAAAATCAAGAGGCGAATAATTGCAAAGTTTTGATGACGCTTATGAAGTTTGTAATTGTAAAAATGTTACTGTTAGGGACATAAAAAAAGTTATTGCTTATGGAAACTGCAGTTTAGGTAAAATACAAGAGAGTACAAACGCAGGAACTGAGTGTAGATTTTGTCTTATGAAAGAGAGTGATTTTGGTAAAATCAAAAAGAAAGTTTATTGCAAAGATATTTTAAATAATTATAATAAGGAGAGTTGATGGCTAAAAGTTTCCCTCATTCTTATGAAGTTTGTAATTGCAAACATGTAACTTTAGGTGAAATTATTTATGCAATTAAAGAAAGAGATGCAAATACACTTGAAGATCTAGGTCATTTAACTGATGCTGGAACTTGTTGTAAATGTTGTAAAGATTCAAGTTGTGATATTGGTGAAGAAAAAATGGAACTTTACTTAACACAAATACTAAATAAATTTAAGAAATGATTATGGAAGAAAAAAAAGAATTAATAGAAGAGATAAAAAAACTCATAGTAATAAATAAAGAAGAGACTATAGATATAAATCCAAATTTTTTAGAATATTTTGAAATAGATGAATTATTATCAATAAAAAATGAATTAAAAGTTAAAAAAAGTAATATTTCACAAACTAGTTTGGGATATTTAGATGAGCTTTATGAAAAAACAAAAAAAGATGAGATATAATTATTGTCAAAGGATAAAAATTGATTAACTGGAATGATATAGAGAAACAATTAATAGAATTTTTAAAGAACCAACTAAGTAAAACTGGACTTTCTAAAGTTACAGTTGGACTATCAGGTGGTTTAGATTCTGCAGTAGTTGCAGTATTATGTAAGAAAGCTTTCAAAGAGAATATGAAATGTGTCCTTATGCCCTCACAATTTTCAAGTAAAAGTAGTGTTGAAGATGCAAAAAAACTTTGTGAAACTTTTTCAATTGATTATGAAACTGTTGATATTACACCTATGATAAATGCATATATAGATAAAATGGACAATGATAAACTTAGAATTGGAAACTATTCTGCAAGAGTAAGAATGTCTGTACTTTATGATATATCTTCAAGAGATTCATCAATTGTTGTGGGAACATCAAATAAAAGTGAACTTCTTTTAGGATATGGAACTATATTTGGGGATATTGCGTGTGCAATTAATCCAATTGGAGAAATTTATAAAAGTGATGAGTTTGAATTTGCAAGATACTTAGGAGTTATTGATGAAATAATCAATAAAAAACCAAGTGCAGATTTATGGGAAAATCAAACAGATGAAGATGAACTAGGTTATACATATAAACAAATGGATGATGTACTAAAGCTATTAGTTGATGAAAAGAAAACTAAAGAAGAGATTGTATCTTTAGGACACGATGATGAATTAGTAGATATGTTGAAATATAGAATTAAAGCAAATGAATTCAAAGGTAAATTACCTGTGATTGCAAATATAAAATGGAGTTAGCACATGAAAGAAATATTATTTTACAACTCTTCTGTTAATGAAGAAGAATTAAATCAAATTAAAACGGTTTTAGAAAACAGTAAAGATGGTTCAAAGGTTTTAGAGTTTGAAGAAAACATGGCAAAATTTGTTGGTGCAAGACATGCAATTGCAACTTGTAACTCAACTTCTGCAATACACCTTGCATTAAGTTCAATTAAACTAAAAAGAGGTGACAAAATTTTAATGTCTGTTAACTCTTTTGTTAATATTCCTGAAGTTGTAAGACACTTTGATGCAGAACCTATATTTATTGATATAAATAATGAAGATATGAATATTGATTTAAATAAGTTTGAAAAAGCTTTAGAAGAGAATAAATCAAAAAAATTAAGAGGTGCAATTATCTCATTTATTGCAGGGCAAACTCCAGATTTAGATAGATTATATGATATTTGTGAAAAATATGGAATTATATTAATAGAAGACGCAACTTGTGCATTGGGAGTTACATATAATGATGAAACTGTTGGTTCATTAAGAGCTGATATGACTATTTTTTCTACTAACCCATCAAATGGTAAACATGCTTTAAGTAGATCAGGAATTATTGTTACAAATAATGAAGAAATAGCTACTAGAGCAAGATTATTAAGAACTCATGCTATTACTACTACATATGATGATTATGGAAACTTAGATTATATTTATGATGTTGTTGATATAGGTCATAAGTATGATATGAGTGAACTTGATGCAGCATTCTCTTTAGCTCAACTTCAAAAAACGAATAAGTTTATTAAAAGAAGAAAAGAGATAGCAAAAATTTATCAAGAAAGATTATCTAATGTAAAACATATAAATGTTCCTTCTTCAAAAGAAGAACATATATTTACTCATTTTATTATTAAGATTTCAAGAAATAGAGATGCTTTTGCAAGAGCTTTAAAAGAAAAAGGAATTGCAACAGGTTTACACTATATTCCTTTACATTTATTAAGTTATTATAAAAGTAAATACTCAATCAAAATTACAGAGTTCCCAGCTGCACTTACTTCTTATCAGCAAATTTTATCAATACCTATGTATCCTAGTTTAACAAATGAAGAAGTTAACTATATTTGTGATACGATTATTGATATTGCTTCTGAATGGATATAAATAGTTGAAACAAAAGCTTTTTTTATGGGTAGAAGATTATCTCTTCTATCCTAATACTTTACAAAAAATCATATCTTTTTTATTTTTACCTTTAACTTTGATATATCTTTTTATTATTTTAATAAAAAGAGGATTGTCTAAACCTCAAGATTTTGGTATACCTGTAATTAGTGTGGGTAATTTGATTGCAGGGGGGAGTGGAAAAACTCCTTTAACAATCGCACTTGTAAAAAACAAAGAAGATGCTTGTGTAATACTTAGGGGTTATGGCAGGAACTCAAAAGGTCTTTACGTAATATCAAATAAAGGTAAGATTCTTGAAAATATAGATGTAAGTGGTGATGAAGCAATGCTTTTAGCAAATTCACTTCCAAATGCTACAATTATTGTAAGTGAAGATAGAGTAGAAGCAATAAAAAAAGCAAAAGAGTTAGGTTGTAAAATAGTATTTTTAGATGATGGTTTTTCAAAATATAATATAAATAAATTTGATATCTTAATTAAACCAAAAGATGAGCCAACAAATATATTTTGTCTTCCAAGTGGTGGTTATAGAGAACCAAGAATGTTCTACTCTTTTGCACAAATTGTTTTACAAGAGGGTAAAAGTTTCAAAAGATTTGTTTCATATAGTTTAAACCAAAAGAATGTAAATGTTCTTCCACATAAACTACTTCTACTTACAGCAATTTCAAAACCAAAAAGATTATTGGATTATCTACCAAAGGGTGTAAAGATGGTAGCTTTTGAAGATCACCATACTTTTACAAATGAAGAAATAGAAAAAATAAAAAATGAGTATAAAGACTATTTTATAGTTACTACGCAAAAAGATTATGTAAAATTAAAAAAGTTTGATTTAGGTGATGTTTATTTGATGAACTTAGAGTTACAACTAGATAATAAGAATATTGATTTTTCTTCAATGAATGATTATATAAATAGTTATAAGAAAATAAATGAATAATATATACTATTTAGAAGAAGAGATTTTAAATCACTATGATGGTGCTAAAGTTATAAAATCTTTATTGTGGAAACTCATGTATAAAAGAGTTCAAAAAAAACTAAAAAAATCAATAATAACAGTTGAAAATGTTAGAAAAATTTTGCATAATTCTCATAATTCAATAGGGTGTACTATTGATGCACCTTTAAATTATGTGATGTTTAGAAATGAGCCTATTTGGTATTATGTTGAGGGTGAAAGAGAATATTATATTCCTTTGAGTATTGGTTTTGCAAATACAAAAGCCTCTTATGATATAGTACTAATCAATGGTAAATTAGATATTAGAGATAGCTCTATTAGAAGACTAAAACCAAAAGATAGGCTAAGCCATTCTCCTGTTTTATCTGTAAAGAACTTTAGAATAATAGAGCAAAGTTTTAAACTATTATTAGCTCATATTGAAAAAGAAAATGAGTTATATAAAAAGGATAAACCAAAGATTTAAATCTTTGGTTTATTTGATGATATGACCTACAAATTTAGACATATTATCTAAAATCTTTTCACCTCTTCTAAATCCCAATCCACAAGCTTCATATGCAAAGAATACACCAGCTTGATAGCTATTGCCTTGCTCATCTTTAGGTAGTTCAACATACTCTTGATAAATTGCTTTATGACCTTCATATGCACCGTCAGTTTCTACATCAATAGAGCCATCTTTGTTTATGATTTTAGTGTTTGCACCTTCTCTTCCAAAACATCTTTTTTCAACTTGTTTTTTGTCCTGTAAAGGTTCAAATGAAGTTTCTAAAAGTAATGGATGATCTGGGTATAAATCCCATAAAATCTTCATAAATCCTTTTGATTGAAACATCAAAGTATAAGCTGGGTTAAAAATAATCGCTTTTCTATTTTCAAGTATTTCTGTTAATAGTAAGGCTAATTCATTTTCATCAATAGCTATATCTTCCCATGGAATTAATTTAAACCAAAACTCAAAACTTTGTTCTTTTGCAAAAATCCCATCATCACTAAACTCAACTTTATCTATATACTCAAAATCTGTATTAAACCCAGCTTCTGTTGCAATATGTTGAAGTAGTTTTGTTGTATTTTCATCTTCGATTGAACCTGCAATTGATGAAAACAGTATCTTCCAACCTAACTCTTGATAATGTTCTTCAAATTTTTCTATATCTGTATCAAGTGTAATTATTCTTTTAAAGTTATCTTTCAATGCTTCATATACATTATTAAATTGACTAGCTTCATCAAGATTATTTGCTTTTAGTAAAGCCCATTGAATAATCGCAGTTTCAAATAGTGATGTTGGAGTATCAGCATTAAACTCTATTAGTTTAATAGGTTTACCATCTATTCCACCTGCTAAATCAAATCTTGAATACAAATGCCAATGAACATCATTTTCCCAAGACTCTTTAATAGCATCAACTAAGTTAAAAGGAATATTTATTTCATGAAATAGATTATTTTCTATTACATAATCACCAGCTTCACAAAACATATCATATAACTCATTGCAAGCTTCATAATAAGCTTCTGCATCTTCTTGAGTGATTTGAACTACTTCGTTTGCAATATAAGAAGTTTTATCTTCATCTGTGTGCCAAATAAAACCAATAGACTCTAAATATTCATTTGTAAGAGCTTCTAACTTTTCTAATTTCATTTTGTACCTTTAATATAATTATCCACCAAAAAATGAGCTTGATGATCTAGTAGATGAAGATTTGCTTCCAAAAAATCCACTTCTTTTTGTAGAGCTTGTTCTATTTGCTGAACTTGCAGCTTTTTTAAACGAACTTTGTGATCTACTGTATGTTTGTGGAGACTTGTATTGAGTCTTTCTTTGGTTTTGATAGTTTTGATTATTAAATAGTTTATTACCAATCCAAGAACCAATCATAGCCCCAGCAATTGAAGATAATAATACTCCACCTAATCCCATACTTCCACTTGACATCTCAGGATTTGTAAGTGGTGATGTTCCATTGTCAATTCTTTGTGCTTCTTGTTTTACTAATTGATCAATCTCATTTTGTGTTAATATTCTTTCTGTTCCATCTGGTTTTCTTAAAACAATAGTAGTTTTATTTGCTGGAAATTCATCTACGATTGTATATCCACCATTATTAGGTAGCTCTTCAATTACTACAAATGCATCTTGTTTTTTAGAAGCATTTGAAAAGGCTCCTTGTTGAGTTTGTTGTTGATCATTTGTTTTTTCTTGACAACCAACTAGTCCTGTCACTAGAAGTGCTCCAAGACCACCAACCATCGCATAATCTGATATTTTTTTAATATGACTTTTCTTTTTCAAGTTTAAAATCCTTTTATATTCTTATAGTTTAAAAGTTTATATATATTACTAAATAGTTGCTATGAAGTAGATGAAGAAGAAATATGTAAATTTTTAAATAAGAGTTTAGTTTGACTTTCTAAGATTAAAACTCTTATGTTATAATTGCGCGTAATAAATAAAGAAGGTTTTCAATTAATGGACAAAACAGAAGTAAAAACGCAAAAATTTATCATTAAATTTTTCCCAGAAGTTATGATCAAAGGTCAAAAAGCAAAAAGGCAAATGATTGCTCAAATTTATAATAATGTAAGATTATTAGTTAAAAGAGTTTCAGAAGAGATAACAATAAAAAAATTTTTCGATAAAGTTGAAGTCGTTTGCCCAATACAAGTAGTACCAGAAATTAGACAATTACTAATAGAAACACCAGGAATAGAGCTAGTTTTAGAAGCTATTCAAATTGATGATGTAAATACTTTAGATGAAATAAAAGTAAAAGTAAATGAGCACATGGCAAAAGAGATTATTGGTAAAACTTTTGTTGTTAGAGCTAAAAGAACTGGTGAACAAGATTTTAAATCAACAAATATAGAACAAACAGTTGGTGGATATATGCTTGCACATAATGAAACTAAAGGTGTTGATTTAAAAAATGCAGAAGTAACTATAAATGTTGAGTTAATACATAATCAATTGAATATAATTACATTTAAACATAAAGGATTAGGTGGCTTTCCTTTAGGAACACAAGGAAGTATTCTTTCTTTGATGTCAGGAGGATTTGATTCAACAGTTGCAAGTTATATGACAATGAAAAGAGGAGTTAAAACTCACTTTATTTTCTTTAATCTTGGTGGAGTTGCCCATGAAATAGGCGTAAAACAAGTAGCATATTACTTATGGAAAAGATTTGGTTCTTCTCATAGAGTCTCTTTTATTTCTGTACCTTTTGATGATGTTGTAACTGAGATATTTAACTCAACAAGTGAACCATATATGGGAGTTACACTAAAAAGAGTGATGTTAAAAGCAGCAGAAAAAATAGCAAATGAGATGAAAATTGATGCACTTTTAACAGGAGAGAGTATTGCTCAAGTATCAAGTCAAACTCTAAGAAATCTAGCATTAATTGATCAATTTACTAATAAATTAGTATTAAGACCTCTTTGTACTATGAATAAACCAGAAATCATGGATATAGCAGCAAAAATAGGAACTAAAAAATTTGCTGAAGCAATGCCTGAGTATTGCGGAGTAATTTCAAAATCACCAGTAACACACGGCTCATATGAAAGAATGGAAAAAGAGTCAAGTAAATTTGATTATTCAGTTGTTGATAAAGCAGTTGAAAATAGACAAATTACTAATATAAATGAAATAATAGCTGATATCTCAGAAATAGGGCAAATGGAAGTTGTAACAGATCTTGAAGAGGCTAAAAAATATACTATTATTGATATTAGACAAGGACAAGATTGTATCAAAGTAGAAAACCAAGAAGTTTTAAAAATCCCATTTTTTAATCTAAAAAGAGATTTCAAAAAACTTCCACAAGATAAAGAGTATCTTTTTTACTGTGAAAAAGGAATACTAAGCCAACTACATGGACAATACTTAAGAGATGCAGAAAACTACACAAATATCAAAGTTTATAGACCCAAAGAGTCTTAATAACAGATAATTCAAAGGTAATAAAATACCTTTGAATTATATTGTATAGATAGTTATTATTATACTTATAGTAATAAAGAGATTTTTTAATATCTCTTTTATTTTAACCCAGATTATAAGAGTTTTGTATCAGAAAGTACAGATTGTTGAACTTGTTTTATAGTTCATCTTTGTAGCAATTTTTTATTCACATTATTCTTCATAATATATTTAACATTTTGCAGGTTTATTACAATATCACCTTAATATACATACAATATGTACTATTATCGTCTAAATATCCACATTAAACATACATAAAAAACATATCATAAACTTAAAATTTATTTAAAATCATCTCAATTTTCAATGTTTTTTATAATAATATTTATAAAAATACCTTATTGAAGGTGTTTGTAGGCATTTTGATATACGACATATTTTGTGTATGTTATTTATTTATTTTCAGGCTATTTTATATATAATGTATGTTTAATGAATAGTTAGACTATAAAAGGACAGAAAATGAAAAAAATAATTTTAGGATTATCGTTATTAAGTGCAAGTGTATTTGCTAGTGAAATATTTATAAAAGGTATTGATAAGGCATTTAGTACAAAAGATTGTACAGTTGTAAAAATAAGTAATATAAGGACTTTCGTAAATTGTTCTAATCAAAAATATGTTATTAAATATAAACTAGATTATCAAAATAAACGAGAACGAATAAATAGTATTAGTTTAGTAGATTCTAATGGTAAATTAATTCCTATTAAAATGTGGGGAAAATAGTTAAATTACAGAATATAAGCTTTGAATAGACTTGGTTAGTCTAACAAATCGTTGGAAAGAAAAACAAGGTAATAGTGCGAAATTATCTAGCTTTTAAGTGTCGCATTTTGATATATTAAATATCTAATAATCAAGACGTTTGGATACCTTGTTTTTCAACTTAGGCGTTAAACACATAAATAAAGGAATTTCTTGGAAGAAGCTAATTCTAACTCATTACAAGCAATCATGGCATTGACAGGTGTTTTTATTGGTTCTATATTTACTTTAATTGGAGTATGGATTAATAATAAAGAGAATACAAAAAGACTCAAACTACAATTTGCACATGAAGAAAAGGTTAAACAAGATACACTTAGAAGGGAATACTTAGAAGAATTGTATATTATTTCAGATAAATATTTTAATGCTTTAACATCCCACTTTATACCATACAGAACAGTTATGAAAGGTGAATTAACTTTTAATGAAGCACTAGATTTAGATATTGATAGAGACTTAAATTTTGATGTTCAAAGAGTACCTATGATTATACATATATATTTTCCAAACCTTGAAAATTCCTATAATGAAATATTAAAAATTAGAGAAGAACTAAATGAGATTATATTTCATTACGGAGAGCAGTATAAAAATGGAAATCATGATGGCTCACAATGGTTATTGCATTTTCAACCAGCTTTGGAACTTATAAGTAAAAAAATGCAAAAATTTAGAGATGAACTAAGAGAATGTTTAACAAATCAGAGGAGCTAATAAATTACCCTACGGGCAATTTATTAGCTCATTTCAACCGTTATGTTAACAGAGATAAAGGAGTTTAATGTCATCACAAGTTTTTATATCATATTCACATGATAGTGATGAACACAAAAATTGGGTATTACAATTAGCAACAAGATTAAGACACAATGGTGTTGATGTAATCCTTGACCAATGGAATTTAAAATTAGGTCAAGATTTAGCTTCCTTTATGGAAAAAGGTTTATCTGAATCCCAAAGAGTACTATGTGTATGCTCAGAAATTTATGTTCAAAAAGCAGACAATAAAACTAGTGGTGTTGGGTATGAAAAACAAATCATGACAGCAGAATTAATGGAAAATCTTAATACTGATTGGATAATACCAATTATTAAAAATAATGCTTCTTCAAATAAAGTTCCTCTATTTCTAAAAGGACGATTATATACAAGTTTTGAAGATGATATTTTGTATGAATCAAAATATGAAGAATTATTAAGAGATTTATTGAGTGAGCCAGTTTTACCAATTCCTACATTGGGAGAAAATCCTTTTAAAACTATTAAAGAATTTTCTCAACAAAAATTTATACCCTCAAATGAAAAGTATAATTCACCTGCTATAGCTGGTAATGTTACCTTTGATTATTCAAATAACAATGGTAGATATTTCATTGGTGAAGGAGAACTAATGTTTGAATTAGCTTTTTCAAAATCTAGTAATGATAATATACAATTATACAATGACCCTCCAAATATAAGAACTGTAGCAGTTGTAAAAGATACAGACAATATCAAATCTATAAAAGATGCAAGAGCTTATGACGGTTCTTCAAGAGTTAGAAGACCAAATATAAATCAGATTGCAATTATTCAAAATATAAATGGATTTTACGCTGCAATAAAAATATTATCAATTAAAGATGATACAAGAGGTTATTTAAATGATGAAGTATCATTTGAATATATGATTCAGACAAATGGAACACCAGACTTTACAACTATAATTTAAAGATTACTGGTAATAAAAACATAACAAATCAGAGGAGCTAATAAATTACCCTGCGGGCAATTTATTAGCTCACTTTAAACGTTATCTAAAGTAGTTAAATTGATAGAATTAATTAAAATATTTCATAAATTTAAGTTTTATCTTTCTCTTCTCTATAAAAAGATCCCATTGTTTATAGCGTATTTTTTATTGTTCTCTCTCTTTTGTTAATAAATATATTTACAAAGGATAAAGTTGCATCAAGCATAGCTTGTTGTTTAGAAAAATCATACATGAGTTGAGTTTTTTCTATTTAGAATATTTTGCAATGCAGATGGTATAGATTTTTTGTTTTCTATATTTGAATCAATATGTTTTAATCTAAATCTTCTATCCCAAGTTTTTGCAACACCTTTTAAAGTTCTAAAAGGAGAAGAGGCATATATACTCTTTATATTTTTTTTTGATACATTAAAAGTTTTGATAAATTCATCTAATTCATTTGGTTCAAGTTCTTTAAAAAACTTTGAATAAATACTTTGTTCTTTTAGAGTTGCTTCATGATAATTTTTTCTATCAAAAGCTTTTCTTATATCATCTGCTGTAAATTTTGAATAGTTATTAATATTTCTATTTAGGATATGAAAGAATCTATGATTAGTTTTTTTACTTAATTTATTTTGTACTTCTTTTTCTTCAAGATTGATAAGAAGTTGATATAGTTTATTTCTATTGCTATCTTCTTTTTTCCAATCATTAAGTGTTGAAAATGGTATATCTAAATATTTACTAATTTGTGCCTGAGTCATTTTATATCCTTTATATAATTACATTATATACGAATATCGTAATTTTGTCAATTGCTACTACAGAAGATTACATATACTTTTTTGAAGAATATTTTGAAAGAGAAAAAGATATTTATATAAAAAAATAGATATATAGCTAGAAAAAAGAGGGTTTTATTCTCCTTTCAATATCTTTCTCATCGCTTCAACTACTGAATTATCGGTTTTTGTGTTAGTAAAAAGTTCAAATGCAAGTAAGCCTTGATATAAAGATATCTTTCATGAATTAGCTTATTTAATTCACCCTAACCATAGTAAAGAATTTTATAATTACTTGGATACTTATATGCCTGATTTGAGAAAGAGAAAAGAAAAATTAGAGCTTAAATAATGAACTTAGCCCCTAAGTCTCTTAGCATATTAAAAGGGTTTGAATAATTTACACCAAAATATGCACATATATTTGGAATTTTTACTTTTTTAGTGTTTATTGGTGCAAGTACTTCATGGGTTACTATTGTTGCTCCTAGAACTTTTGCTTTTGCTATTAGCCAAGGGTCAGCAACACTAAGAAACTTGTTAACTTCTTCTTGTGAAAAATTACTTTGTACATATTGAGCTATTTTCATAAATTCTTTTTGAGTTTCTTCATCATCAACAGGTATGAAAAAAGAGGTGTCTTTTCTGTCTTTTATCCAAAGGGCTAAATCGTCATCACCTTTGGATAGTTCAGTATACACTTCTTTTATAGAAAAAATTGTAGTTTTTGAAATTTCTTTATCTAAAAAGTCCCAAAATGCAGGACAGAAATCAAATCCATAATACCTATTTTTAGCTTCTATAAATATATTTGAGTCTATTAAATATATCATTATCTAATTCCTAACTCTTGTGCAAATTTATTTATACTAGAAGAGCTAGTATTTAATAATGTTGCAGCTTCTTTATATAAAGTTTTCCCTTCAAGAGTTGAAACTATAAGTGCATTTGAAAAGTTTGTACCATTTTTTGTTTTTAGAGTTTTATAAAAATCTCCACCTGCTGTTTTCTTCTTTGTAGTTAAATATTTTCTAAACTTTTCATTTTCTACTTGAACATAAGTATCATATGTTGAATAGTTTATATATCCAAGTCCATACAGTTTATTTAATATTACAAGAGTACTTGCAGAAAATATATTTGAAAGTTCCATATAATGTTCTTCAAAATCTACTGATTTATCCCAATATATATCTAAAAGTTTTTTAGGTACTAAAATCTCTGCTGTAAGCTCATTACAAAAAAGTTCTATCTCATTATCAGTATGATTTAAATCCAATAGTGAAACGCCACTCTCTCCAATAATTAAATGAACAAATTCATGAATTAAAGTAAAAGTCTGAGCTGATACTGTATCTTTACTATTGATAAAAATTAAAGGAGCAAATTTATCATAAATAGCAAAACCTCTAAATTCATTTGTATCAAGTAGTTTATGTGTATTACTTCCCACTATTCCATTTTTCATAACTAAAATATCTAGTTTCTCAATTCTTTGTGTAAGCTTATTTAAAAGTTTTCTCTTATCTAGTGATTTTCCTATAAGGTCATCAAGGTTTAGAAGTTGATTTATATTATTTATAATCTCTTCTTTATCACTATTTATAGTAAATTGTTCTAAGAAATATTTCTCTTCACCTTCATTTTCTAAAATATAGTCCTTGTACCACTTTTGTTTTAAAATAATATCGTTTAATAAACTTTTGAATTCAGGACTTAATTCACCGATAGGTTCATTTTTAAATGTTCTCAAATCAGGAATTGCTAGTTTATCTTCAGGTGGAGTTTGTAAAAAAAGATAGCCAAAAGGAATTTGGAATATATTAGCTATTTTTTGAGCTTGTAAAAAAGTAGGCTTTTTTTCACCGTTTTCCCATTTTTGTACTTTTTCAACTTGAACTTTTAAAGTTTCAGCTAGTTGTTCTAATGAAATTTTAGCTCTTTGTCTAGCCCAAGCAAGTACATCAGGAGTAATTAATGCTTCACTCATAATAGATTCTTTCATATCCTTTTTTATTTTTATAATTAAAGTATACCAAAAAATTATAACTTGAAAACTTAAATAAAAAAACAAAATTATTTCTACTACCACCTTTTTTATCTCAGTTGTCTCTAATCTTTTAAGAGTGGTAACATAAATTCAGATAAAGAAATTAAATAATTCTACGTTAAAATAAGAAGGATAAGGGTTAGCATGAAAAAATAGTTCTATAAAATTTACTATTTTCTATATATGGGTAGCTATAGGCTAGAAAAAAGAGGAACTTTATTCTCCTCTTAATCCTTTTCTCATTGCTTCAACTACTGAATTATCAGCTTTTGTATTAGTAAATAGCTCAAATGCAAGTAAGCCTTGATATAAAAGCATATCTTCGCCGTCTTTTGTTTTTAGACCCTCTTTTTTTGCTAGTGCTAAAAATGGTGTTTCTTTTCCATATACACAGTCAAAAGCGTAGCTTGAATTTAAAAATACATTCTCTAATTGTGGTTTACTCATAGGAAGTTCATCATCTTTTAATCCTGCACTTGTTGAGTTAACTACTAAATCAAAATAATCAAGTCTAAAATCTTTCCATGTAAAACATTTGATATTTTTTTGTTTAAAAAAGTCAAGTTTTGAATCACTTCTATTTACGACTGTTACTTCTATATCTTTTTGCTGTAATGCAAGTGCAATTGCTTTTGCAGTTCCTCCAGCTCCTAATACTAAAACTTTTTTAATATCTCCAAAGCTTTCAATTGCTTTTAGAAAACCTGGTGCATCTGTATTGTAAGCAATAACTTTATCATCTTTTTTGATATAAGTGTTTACAGCTTCAATTTCATTTGCTATTCCTATAACTTCATCTGCTTGTTTAAAAGCTTGTTCTTTATGAGGAACTGTAATATTAGCACCACTGTATAAATTGTTTAAAAATTCATTTTTTAATTTTTTACCATCTTTTAAATGATGTTTTTTATAAACTGCATCAATACTTAAATGCTCAAAAGCGCTATTATGCATTTGAGGTGATTTAGAGTGTTCTACAGGATTACCAAAAATCGCATATGCTTTTGTGTTGTTTGTTATATTTTCCGACATTATTTACCTTTATGAAGTCGTGATTTTATCTAAAATATTATAATATAAAATTAAATGAAAAAAGTTACAATTAAATAATTCCTTTAAAGGAGAGTATTTATGGAAGTTTTAAAATTTTTTACAAATAAAAAAGATGGTAATCTTGCTTATCATGTGAACGATAAAAAAGTAAATGTAGATAAAAATAGACAAGCTTTAGCAAAATATGGCTTTACAATAAAAAATTTAAGATATATGAATCAAGTTCATAAAGATACTATTAAAATAGTAGATAAAAACAGTGATTTTTTACTTGATAATTGTGATGCTTTGATAACAAATGAAAAAAATATTCCTTTATTAGTCATGGTTGCTGATTGTATACCTGTACTTTTATATGATAAAGAAAAAGGTGTAATCGCGGCTATTCATGCAGGCAGGAACTCAACTTTTTTAAATATTAGTGAAAAAACTGCTAAAAAAATGATAAAAGAGTTTGGCTGCGTAGCAAAAAATATAAAAGCAATTTTAGGTCCGTCTATTCAAAAATGTTGTTATGAAGTAAGTCAAGAGTTGACAAATATTGTAAAAACTTCTTTTGGAAAAGAGTTTGTAAATAATAGAAATATTGATTTACAAGGAATAAATAAACAACAGTTAGAAAAAGTGGGTATTAAAGATATAGAGATTTCAACTCATTGTACAAAATGTACTGATAATAGTTACTTTTCATATAGGGTTTCAAGTAGTACTGGAAGATTTGCAGGAGTTATAGAATTAAAATAATATCTTATGATTATTATCAAGCAAAATTATATGTAAGAATTATGTAAACAATAGCTAAAAATGAGCTTAAGTATATAAAAAATAGAGATTTTTCATAAAATATTAATAAAATTAAGTTTCGATTTGTTACAATTGCGCTTCAAATTACACTGAGAAAGGTTAGAGATGAGCGTTAAAGTTACAAAAGAAGAGGCTTTAGAATATCATAAAAGCCCAAATCCAGGAAAAGTTGCCATTGCAACAACAACACAATTAAATACTCAAAGAGATTTATCCCTTGCATATTCACCAGGTGTTGCATTTCCTTGTGAAGAGATTAAAAGAGATCCAAAGTTAGCATATGAATATACTGCAAAAAGTAATCTTGTAGCAGTAGTTTCAAATGGTACAGCTGTACTAGGTTTAGGTGATATTGGGGCACTTGCATCAAAACCTGTAATGGAAGGTAAAGCTGTATTATTTAAAAAATTTGCTGCTGTTGATTCGTTTGATATTGAAGTAGATGCCACAGATGTAGATAAGTTTTGTGAAGCCGTAAAAGCAATTTCTCCTACATTTGGTGGTATTAATCTTGAAGATATAAAAGCACCTGAATGTTTTGAGATTGAAAAAAGATTAGTAGATGAATTAAATATTCCAGTTATGCATGATGACCAACATGGAACTGCAATTATTACAAGTTCTGCACTTTTAAATGCTAGTGAGATGATGAATAAAGCTATTGAAGATATCAAAATTGTAGTTGTTGGTGCAGGAGCTTCAGCTATTGCTTGTTCTACTATGTATAAAGAATTAGGTGTAAAAAATTTAATTATGTGTGATTCTAAAGGGGTTATTCATAAAGGTAGAAAAGATTTAAATAAATATAAAAAAGATTTTATGATTGATGAACCTTTGACTTTAGAAGAAGCATTTACTGATGCTGATATGGTTCTTGGACTATCAAGACCTGGGACATTTACAAAAAAACATATTGCACTTATGAGTGAAGAACCAATTATTTTTACACTTGCAAATCCTACTCCTGAATTATTTCCAGAAGAAGTAAAAGAAGTAAGACCAAAAGCTATTATTGGAACAGGAAGAAGTGATTTTCCTAATCAAGTAAATAATGTTTTAGGTTTTCCTTTTATCTTTAGAGGAGCGCTAGACGTAAAAACTAGAAAAATTAATATGACTATGAAAATTGCTGCTGCAAAAGCAATTGCAGATTTAGCTAAACAGCCTTTAACAGATGAATTAAAAGAGGCATTTGGTGATTTAGTTTATGGAAGAGAGTATATTATTCCAATTCCATTTGATAAAAGACTTATGGTAGAAGTTTCAAGTGCTGTGGCAAATGCAGCAGTTGAAACAGGTGTTGCTAGAGTTAAAGAGTTTGATTTGGAAGCTTATAGAAAAAATTTGGCTGCATTGGTATAATTTCAATTATCTATTAATCAATAAAATGGTATTATTCTCATTTTAAACTTAATGAGAATAATACTAGGATAATGATGAAAGAGTACATACTTTTAATTGATACTACAGATGATAAAGGACTTGTTTATAATATTTCAAAAGTTCTTTACGCAAATAACTTAAATATAGAACAAAATTCAGAATACGTTGATCCAGATACACTAAAATTTTTTATGCGAACAGTTATAACAGGAGATATAAAAAAAGATATACTTCTAAAAGAGTTAAAAGAAGTTCTTCCTTTAAACTCTACAATAAAATTAAATGAAAAAGAAAATAAAGATGTTGTTATATTAGCAACAAAAGAGTCTCATGTTTTAGGTGATTTATTAATTAGATATTTTGATGGTGAACTAAATGCAAATATAAAAGCTGTCATTGCAAATCATGAGCATTTAAGAGATTTAGTGGAAAAATTTGATATTCCATTTTATTGTATAAGTGCAGAGGGTTTAAGTAGAGAAGAGCATGAAGATAAGATGATTGAAAAAATCAATGAATTTGAACCTGAGCTTATTGTATTGGCAAAATATATGAGAATTTTAACTTCAAAGTTTGTTAATACTTATCCAAAAAGAGTTCTAAATATTCATCACTCATTTTTACCTGCATTTATTGGTGCAAATCCATACAAACAAGCCTATGAAAGAGGTGTTAAGATCATAGGAGCAACTGCGCATTATGTTACTGATGATTTGGATGAAGGTCCAATTATCTTTCAAGATGTTGTAAGAGTTGATCATAGTTACTCTTGGCAAGAGATGAGAAATGCAGGAAGAAATGTTGAAAAAATTGTTTTATATAATGCTTTTCAACTTTTACTTGATGATAAGGTATTTGTATATAAAAATAAAACGGTGATTTTATAAAATGTTTAATATAGTACTTCACGAACCAAGAATTCCAGGAAATGTAGGAACAATAGGAAGACTTGCTTTTGCACTTAATTGTAAACTTCATCTAATAAAACCTTATGGTTTTGGTGAGATAAATGAAAAACAAGTAAGAAGAGCAGGGCTTGATTATTGGTATGATTTAGAAGTTTTTGAGTATGAAAATATTGAAGAGTTTTGGAAAAAATATCCTATGAGCGATAGACATTTTTTTGCTACAACAAAAACTAAACAAGTCTATTTTGAACAAAAATTTAAAGAAGGCGATTTTTTTTATTTTGGTAGAGAAGATGCTGGACTTCCTGAGAGTTTTTTAACTAAAAATGAGCAAGGATGTATTACTATTCCTATGACAAATAACGCAAGAAGTCTAAATATTGCTAACTCTGTATCTATTGTAGCTTATGAGGCTTTAAGACAAAACTTTGCTAACTTCAAATAAGTTTTTTGCTTTTTTTGATTAGCTGATTTACAGCTTCAAGTTTATTTTGAAGCTGTTTTTTATCACTTTTATTTGAAGTTTTTTTCTTTTGTTTTTTTAATTTAGCTTTTTTTACATATAACTCTTCTAAGACTTTCAATATTTTATTTTTTTTGATATCTTTATTTTCTTCTGTTTGTTTCAAGTATTTTTTTACTTTTTTTATTAGTTCATTTAGGGGCATTATTCTCTTCTCCTATCTCTTTTAGTAATTCATCTTCAATGAATAAAATCATCGCAACTTCTACTAACTTTTTTTGTATTGAGTAAACTGTTGCACTATCATTTATAAGTGATGTTGCCATTGATGCTTTAATCTTTTGTGTTCTAATTAGATCATCAATTACTTCACTATTTGATAAGTCATTTTTGTTTAGTGTATTTTTTATAACTTCAATTTGAGTTATTTTGTCAAGTTCACTTAAATTTTCGTTGTTTAAGTTATTTATATCAATAAAAAGACTTCCTAATTCTTCTCTTAGATTATTATACTCTTTTTTAATATACTCATTTTTACTTTTTAAGTAAAAGTCTAGATTTTTTTGTATATCTCTTGTGTCTTTAAGTACTTCAATTAGTCTTGTTGCACTCTTTTTGAAATTGCCTGCAATTTTTTGTTGTGGACTTGTCATGTGTTCTTGTGCAAAAGAAGAGTATTTAATAATTTCGTTATATAATAATTTTAGATTTGTTTGATAAATCTCATCAATATTTGTATTTGATTTTCTTGGTTCATTTGTTAGTTGTTTTTGTAAATCCTCTTTTGTTTTTAATTCTGTTGTATGTAAATTAAGGGCATGAAGCATTGCTCTTTGACAATTTTCATAAAGGTTTATGCACTCTTTTTTAAGTGAGAGTAATGAACTATTTGGAATTTCTATATTTGATTTTAATAGATATTTTGGTTTTGAGCTTTTGGCAACTTTTTTCTTAATAATTCTTTTTGCTAAATTTACAATTATATTTATAAAAGGAGCAACTATGATTATTCCTAGTAGATTAAAAATTGTATGAAATAGTGCAAGTTTCATACTGTAATTTTCTGCATCAATTCCAAATAAAGGAGCTAGATAATCTACAAAATCTCTTAATGAATATATAAAAATAACAGCAACTAAAGCTGTTATTACATTGAATATAAGATGAGCAAAAGCTAAGCGCTTTCCGTTTTCATTTGAAGCAAATGAGCCAATTATTGCTGTTACTGTTGTCCCAATATTTGCTCCAATTGCCAAAGCTAGAGCATTTATATAAATTATATTTCCTGCACTTAATGCTGTTATTATTATGGCCATTGTAGCACTACTTGATTGGATAACAACAGTTGCAACTGCACCAATTAGGATATAAAGAATAATTCCTTTTATTCCAGGCAATGCAAACTGGGCTAAATCAATTGAATCTTTTAAAGTATCAAATCCATCTTTCATATAAGAAATACCCAAAAAGATAAATCCTAAACCTAACAGTACATTTCCCAAGCCTTTGTATGTATTGTTTTTAAAAAATCTAAGTACTACACCAAAGATTAACATAGGCATAGCATAAGCTGAGATTTTTATTTTTAATCCTAAACTTGATACTATCCAAGCTGTTGTCGTACTACCTAAGTTTGAACCAAATACAATACCAATACCTTGTGCTAAAGTTAATAATTCAACTGATAAAAACGATATTACAATTACTGTAATTAAAGAAGAGCTTTGGACAATGGAAGTGGCTAAAAAACCAGTTGTTATAGCTTTAAAAAGATTGTTGGTAAATCTTTTTAGAATATTTTCTAAAGCACCACCTGAAAATAGTTTAAAACCATTTTCCATAAAATACATACCAATTAAAAAAATTGCAATACCACTCAAGATTATTTTTAGATTCTCAGATGACGAGATAAAATATGCTGTAATCAAGAATCCTAATGCAATTGCCAAGTTTTTAACCATAAAAAATCCTACATAATATAGTTTAGTTATATATTATAACAAGATTTTTTATTAAATAAGGCTTGTTTAGATAAAATTTTACAGATTTTAAATAAAGAAAGTAATCATGAATAAAATATTAGTATTAGAAGATGATGAGCTTTTTGCTCAAACATTAGAAGATTTTTTAGAAGAAGAAAAGTTTGAAGTAGATATTGCATATGATGGACAAGAGGCTTTGGAGCTAAATTTTAAAAGTAATTATGATTTATATTTACTTGATATTAATGTTCCTTTAATAAATGGCTTAGATTTATTAAAAGAGTTAAGGGCAAGCGGAGATACAACTGCTACAATTTTTCTTACTTCATATAAAGATAAGCAGACTTTAGAAGAGGGGTTTTTAAATGGTTGTGATGATTATTTAAAAAAGCCAGTTGATTTAGATGAGCTATTACTTAGAATTAAATCTGTACTTAAAAGATGTGGAAAGCAAGTAAAAGAGCTTGAACTTTTCGATGAGTTAACTTTTGATCCTATTTTAAGACGAATTTATAAAGAGGGAAAAGACTTAAATCTTCCCATAAAAATAGTTTCATTACTTGAATTATTTTTGGAAAACCGTGATTCAATTGTTTCAAAAGAGATGATTATTTCTAGGCTTTGGAGCGTTAGTGAAGAGTATAGCGAGGGATCAATTAGAGTCTATATAAACAATCTAAAAAAGATTTTAGGAAAAGATAAAATCACTAATATAAAAGGTATAGGATATAAAATTGAATTCTAAGACAAAAGATTTTTTAATTTCAATCTCAATTGTATTTACATTTACAACTATTTTGACTCTATTTATGAACTATATTTTGATTAGTTATTTTGGCTTAAATAAAGATAATTTTATAATTATAGTTTTACCTCTACTTGTGTGTTCTCTAGTTCTTTTTTTGGCTTTAAGTAAATCTATTCTTGAACCACTTTTTAAAAGTGATGAAAACTTACAAAAAACGGTAAAAAAGACTTTGCATGAGTTAAATATACCTGTTTCTACAATAATGCTAAATACTCAAATGCTTGAAAGAAAAATAACAGATGAAAAAGCTTTAAAAAGATTAGAAAGAATAAAAAAAGCTTCAAGTGATTTATTAAAGTTATATGAGGATATGGAGTATAGTATAAAAAAAGAGATTGACAATGTTGATAAAGATACACTCTTTTTATATGAAATAGTAAATAATTCAATTGATAAGTTTGAAGATATAAAAAAAGATATAAAAATAGAAAACTGTATTGATAAAGATCTTTTAATTAAAACTGACAAAAATGGTTTTTGTAAAGTAATTGATAACCTTTTATCAAATGCCATAAAATATAATAAAACAGATGGATATGTAAAAATAGGATTAAAAGAGAATACTATTTTATTTATAGAAAATAGTGGAAATACAATAGATACAAAATATCTTTTTGATGTATTTGATACTTTCTTTCAAGAAGATAGTTCAAAAAAAGGTTTTGGTTTGGGACTTAGTATAGTAAAAGAGTTTTGTGACAAAAATAAAATAGCAATAAATATTATTCCTTTAGAAGACGGTTCAAGGTTTGAATTAAATTTAAAAAATATTTTCTAAAAAGTTCCATAGAATATTAATTTTTAATTAACATTTATTTAACACATTTAAATTAAAATCTATAAAATTTAATTTAGGTGAATTATGAATATTGAAGTATTAAAACACTTGATAGATTATGGTGTTATAGCATTATTAATTTTTATGAGTTTTATTTCTGTTTGGTTTTTTATTGAAAGAGTTATTTTTTATAAGAAACTTGATGTAAATATATATAAAAATAAAAAAGCCTTAGAAATTGCTCTTACAAGACACTTGACAATTATAGGAACTATTGCTTCAAACTCTGTTTATATTGGGCTTCTTGGAACTGTGTTAGCTATTATGCTTACTTTTATGACTATGAGTGGTTCAAATATTGAAGCTACAAAAATCATGTCTTCATTGGCTCTTGCACTTAAAGCAACAGCAGTTGGTTTAGTAGTAGCAATAGTTTCAATGATATTTTATAATATTTTAAGTAGATATGCAGAAGTACTGGAAAGTAAATATGAAATTAAAGAAATTTGATAGCATAAATGTATTACCCTTTATTGATGTATTATTAGTACTTTTAACAATAGTTCTTATGACTTCAACTTTTATCACAAAAGGTCTTATTCCTGTATCTTTACCAAGTGCAAAGAGTACTAATAATTTAAAAATAGATAAAAAGCTAGTCATTGTTATAAATAAAAAAGGAGAGTTTTTTTGTAATAATAATCTTGTAAATTCTAAAGATATGAAAAATCATATTTTAAAATTCAAAAAAAATACACAAGTTTATATAAAAAGTGACAAAAACTCAAGATTTGATAGTTTTGTTCAAGTTCTTGATATATTAAAAAGCAATGATTTTCAAAATATATCAATAGTAACAAAAAGATGAAAAGATATATTAGCTCTTTTTTTATAACACTATTTATTTATATTGGTATAACTGTTGGTTTTTATGTTTTATTTGCAAATGAAAAGATAATAATTAATAAAAAAAAGGATACAAAAAAAATCTCCTTAAATCATCTTCAAATAAAAAAAGAGATAAAAGAAAAAAATATTCAAAAAAAAAGAATAAAGAAAAAAGAGATAAAACAGACTATTACAAAAAGTAAACTAATAAAAAATGAACCTATTAAAAAGAAAAAAAGTATTAAAAAAGAGACAATAATTGTTAAGAATACTATCAAAAAACCAATAAAACCAATAAAAAAACCAAAAGATAATAAAAAAACATCAATAAAAAATAATATAACTTCTTCACAAGTAGCTTTAAATCAATCAAAAATTTATATAGATAAAAATTTACTTTTAATTAGAAAATTGATTCAAGAAAATATACTATATTCAAAAAGAGCAAAAAGATTTAATATTCAAGGTGTAGTAAAAGTGAAGTTTAAAATATCAAAAAATGGTATGATTGATAAAATAGATATTCTAAAAGGGCATAAGTTACTAAGAAAGTCAACTATTGAAGCTATAAAAAAAGCTTCCAAGAACTTTCCAAAGGTTCCTAAAAGCTTAATTATTACTCTTCCTATTGAGTATAAGTTAATTTAATAAACTAAAAACTCTCCCATGAATCATCATTTTTAAATGAAGATTTAAACTCTAAGGGTGCTTTTTCTTTTTTTATATCAATGTGAAGTTGTTTTGCTTTAACTTCATTTTTACCTTCAAACTCTTTTTCATTGGCATTTTCAACTACTTTTTTTGCAATTTCAGATGTATTTAGTGCAACTTCTTGAGTTTGTGTTGCAATAAATGCATTTTGTTGTGTTTGTTGATCTAAGTTATTAATTGCATCGTTTATTTGAACAATACCACTTTCTTGCTCTTTTGCTGCACTTGAAACATCAGAGATTAAAATAGTTGTTTTATTAATATCCTCTTTTAAATGCTTATAACCTTCAATCATTTCATTTGCAATATTTTTACCCTCATTAGCTTTTATTGTAGCATTTTCAACTAACTCTTTAATCTCTTTTGCTGCTTGTGCACTTCTACTTGCAAGGTTTCTTACCTCTTGTGCTACAACTGCAAAACCTTTTCCTGCTTCTCCAGCTGTTGCAGCTTCAACAGCTGCATTTAAACTTAAAATATTTGTTTGAAAAGCAATTTGGTCAATTACTGTTATTGCTTCATTTATTGAGCTTACTTGTTCATTTATATTTTCCATAGAAGAAGTCGTTTTAATAGCTAAATCTTCTCCACTTTGAGCAGAAGAAGAGACATCTTTTGTTAAAGTGTGAATCTCTGAAATTTTATTTGTTGTTAATTTTATATTGCCTGTTATTTGTTCAATTGCAGCAGCGGTTTCTTCTAAACTTGTTGCAGCTTCATTTGAGCTTGTATTTAATGTATCAACATTTTGTAGTAAGATATTTGAACTTTCACTAAGAGTTAATCCATTTGCTTTATTTTCTAATAACATTTGTGTTATAGAAAGACCTAAGTTATTTACTCCTGTTGCAAGTTTTTCTAAATGTTTTTTTATTCCTTGTGTATTTACTTTTTTTAGATAATTATATTTTGAAAACTCTTCTAAAACATCTAAAATATTATCAATATTATTCTCAAGATTTTGTCCCATGTTGTTTAATACATCTTTTAATTCATTAAATGCTGGGTTTGTTACATTTGTTGAGATTCTTTGACACAAATCTCCTTGTTGGAATTCATTTAAAACAGCTACTGTTTCGTTTATAATGGCTCTATCTTCTTCAACAGATTTTTTAGTAATATTGATATTTTTGTTTACAACTTTTGACATAATACCAAACTCATTATTTGAATTATTTGTTAAAGGTTTTACTTCATTTGTTTCTTTGTTTAAGTACCTAAAGAAGTTTAATAATCCTTCTTGAAATTCATGTATTTGCGTATTTATATCTTTTGGAATATATGCACCAAGTAATAAAATAATAAAAAGAACAATTGCAGATAAAATTTCAATCGTTAATGTTAAACTTTTATTTATATTTTCTACTTCTGATTCAACATATTTTTGCTCTTCTTTAATCAAGAGTTTTATATCAGCAGTTATTTTTGCAATTTTAGGACCAATTGTTCTTAGTTCCTTAATTAAGGTATTTTCATTGTCTATTATAAATACAAGTTTATCAACACCTTTTTTATATATATTAATTAATTTTATTGCACTGTTTAACTTTTCAATATTTGTATTAGAATACAATGTAGGTTTTATTTTATCTATTTGTGCTTTTAAAATATCAAATCTTTTAATTACTTCATAATTATGCTCTTTTTTATTTGATGTAATAAATTTTAGTGTATAAAATCTTCCTAAAAGTAGAGTTCTAATAGCTTTTGCAGTCTTTAAAGAAGCATTTAAATTATTTTGTTTATCACTACTTTCCATGATCTCATTTAGAAGTTCTTCTATTTTTTTACCATTAATTGTTAAATTATTTTCAACAATTTTATTATTTTGATTTCTATAATCATTTAGTTCATAAAAATTTATTTTATAGACTTCTAATAGTTGTGATAAGGTATCTTCCAGCTTTTTTTGCTGAGAATTTTTGATACTGCTTTTTAGCTGTTTTTCAAAATCTTTAGTTTTTTCATAATATTGTTCAAAACGATTTATATCAAAGTTTTCATTTTTACTAATAAAACTTTTTACTTCCATTCTCACCATAAGCATATTTTCTTGAACACTACTTGCAAGGTTAGTGTTATTTGCCATATTTTTATATTTATCAAAGCCACTTGAAGATTTTGATAAGCCATATATACTATAAGCAGCCAATGAAATAATTAGCAAACTTATAGTGATAAATGAGACTATTAATTTTAATTTAATAGATAGATTTTTCATAGAATATTTCTCCTCAAAAATAAGTGCATTATGATAAGTATTATCACTTAAGCCTAGTTTAAAATACAACTCATTTTTTATTTAAGTTACAAATATACATATAAAAATTATTTTTAAAAGATTAAATTCTTATTTTATTACTATTTCATAGTTTCAATAAACTATCATTTATTAATTATTAAATCTATTTTACTTAATTTTTCAAAGCTTAGATTACTTTTAGAAGATAGATTCATTGTTTTTGATATAAGCTTTTTTTTAAGAAGTTTTTTTATATCTTTTAAATAGGTCTTATTTTCTTTTAAAGGTAAAAAGTAGATTTTTTCGTAAGGGTATTCTTTTTCTTTAGTTGAAATCTTAATTGAAATAAAGAAGACTTGATTATATTCTTTTTCTTTCATTAAAAAAAAATCCTTCAAATAATTTTATTATATATTTTGTGTTTTAAAATTATATATTAAAATAGTATCAATATATTAACACTTTTCAAACTATTATAAAATTATTTATTTAAGGATAAAAAATTATTATTTAAATTTTTCTATGATTTTTGCTTCTAGCTCTTGTATAGTTTCAATAGCATCTTCTTCATGGTCTGAAAACCCCCAATTAACTAAAACTGAATCAACATTTGCTTTAGCAGCTGCCATTGTATCTTTTAAGCTATCTCCTATTAGTTGAGCATTTGTATTTAAAATACTATGTTTATCAAGAATTTTTTGCACCATTTCTGGGTGAGGCTTTGGATTTGTAACGCTATCATATCCTAAGATTGTAGGAAATAATGAACCAATTCCCACATAATCTAACATCTTTTTTGCATATTGTGAGTTTGCATTTGTTGCAACAGCAAGTGTAAAATCATTTTTTAAATCATCAAGTAAAGTTGCTATTCCATCATATAGTTCCAAATCAGTCAAACAGTGTTCATTATAGTAGTTTTCAAATAAGTGCACTTGTTCATCTGTAAACTCTTTTGTTCCATAAAAAAACTCTGCTGAGTTAATTTCTGGTTTATTTATATGCTCTAAGATATACTTATCTTCTAATTTATGAAGTCCTGTATTTTCTCTAACATAGTTTATAGTATTTGTGATGGCTTTTGAACTATTTACTAAAGTTCCATCCATATCAAACATAATTAATCTCATGTAGTTCTCTTTGTAAAAAATTTATCTTATTATACGCTTTTGAGCTCAAATATTAGTTTAAGTAAGAAAATTAACACTTACTTAACAAACAGAAGTTATAATTATTTTACAAAACAAGAGTTAGATTCCTCCTACACAATTTAATATCTTGCGGATTTTTTATATATCAGGTTAGCTTCACTTTAAGTGAAGCTTATTTTTAATAAAGTTTAAATAAGATAATAAAATGATTTTTAAAGTTTTTTTTACAATATTTTTTATAATTTTTTTAGGATTTTGTTTTATTTTCTATTTTGACTTTTCTTACAATAAAGAAGATAAATACAATAAATTAAATAGTATGGTATTATTTACAAACAGCTTTAAAATATCTTTTTCCAATGCTTATAGTGAAGATAACTCTCAACTTCAAAATAAGCCATATCTATTTCATAAAAGTACTAATCACATGGATTTTATATATGTTAAATAAATCTTTTTACAGTTTTTTATTTCTTATGCTTTTTACTCATAGAAGTAAGCACTTTTCTATATTTGTCATCTCAATAATTTTAGTTTTTATTTTAAGTTCTGTGATGTTTATCTCAACTTCACTATCAAAAGATATTCAATATACACTAAATTCTCAACCTGATTTTGTAGTTCAAAAAATGAAAGCAGGGGAGGTTATTGATATTGATTTATCATTGATTGAAAAAATTGAACAAATTTATGGTGTAAAAAATGTAACTTCAAGAGTATATGGCAAATACTTTTTCAAACCATTAAAACAAAGTTTTACAATTGTTGGAGTAGATTTTTTTGAAGAGCAAAATAGTAAAAATCTAAAAACATTATCTAAAAAACTTGATATGTCAAAGTTTTTAGAAAAAGAGTACATGATAATAGGAAGTGGAGTTAAAAAGCTTTTTGATAAGTTTAAATATGATAAAAGCTATTTTTTTACAACACCTTTAGGTGAATCAATTGAAGTTGAGATTTATGATGTTCTTGATGATACAACTTCACTTCTTTCAAATGATATGATAATTTTACCAAAAGAGTTAGCAAAAATAGTTTTAGGTTTAGATGAGTTTAAAGCTTCAGATATTGCATTAAATGTTCCAAATGAATTGGAAAGAGCAAATGCAAAAGTAGAAATAATATTAAAAGATGATAATTTAAGAGTAATTTCAAAAGATGATATGAAATCATACTATTTAAATCTTTTTAATTATAAAACTGGACTTTTTTTAGTACTTTATATTGTTGTTATTCTTACTTTTTTACTAATACTATATCAAAGATACTCTATGATAAATTCAAGTGATAAAAAAGAGATAGCAATACTTAAAGCAGTAGGGTGGAGTATCAAAGATATATTAAAACTAAAAGTTTTCGAAAACTTTTTAGTTGCATTTTTCTCTTTTAGTATTGGAATTATCTTATCTTTTATTTATATATTTGTGGCAAAAGCACCTTTTTTAATGCAAATATTTTTAGGTTTTTCAAATTTAGATTTTAGTTATGAATTGACACCTTATATACCATTTGGTTCAATTGTAACTTTGTTTATATTTTATGTGGTGCCATTTTTATGTGTAATTTTAATTCCTGTGTGGAAAATAGCTACAGTTGATGTAATAAAGAGTATAAAATGATAGAAGTTAAAAATCTTTATAAAATCTTTAATCAAAATAAAAAAAATGAGTTTACTGCACTTGAAAATGTAAGTTTATTTATTCCAAAAGAGCAAATTGTTCTTTTAAAAGGTGTAAGTGGTAGTGGAAAATCTACTTTATTATCTATAATCTCAAGTTTACAAAAACCTACAAGTGGTGATGTTATTGTAGATGGTGAACATATTGCAAAACTACCTGATTTGCATGCTTCAAAATTTAGAAACGAAAAAATAGGGTATGTTTTTCAAGATTTTAATTTGATAAATAGTTTGAATGTATTTCATAATGTAATGACTCCTTTAATAGTTCAAAATCTTTCTAAAGATGAAATAAAAGCAAAAGTTATAAATGCCTTGTCTTTAGCTAATATAAAACATAAAAAAGATGAATTTGTATCAAATTTAAGTGGAGGAGAAAAACAAAGAGTAGCAATAGCAAGGGCTTTAGTTTGTGATGCTAATATTTTACTTTTTGATGAACCAACAGCAAATTTAGATAAACAAAACTCTTTAAAGTTTTTATCTTTACTAGAGGATTTTAAAAAACTTAAGAAAACAGTTATTATAGCTACTCATGACTCTATTTTTGAACAAAGTAATGTTATATTTGAAACTATAAATATGCAAGATGGAAAAATAGTTTAAATGTTTAATGAAGTTTTATTATCAAATGAAGTGATAATCTATCTTGTATCACAAACTATACTTTTAATATTGCAAATATTTGCTTTATTTTGGGTTTTTGATATTTTAAAAAATTGGGATTTTAATAGTACAAAACCAAAACAGTATATTTTAGAAAAGAAGTCTTATTTAGTAATGCTTATAATATTTTTTGCATTAATTGTAAAAATAGCATTGATTCCATATTTTGCTTATGTTATTGATAACTTATCAAATATTGTTCCAGGAGCCATGTGTGCAGCAGGAGTGATTAGTGCAAATGATTATGGAGTAAAGCTTCTTGCTTTAAAAGTTTTTATAGTATTTTTTAACTCTATTTGGATTATTGTAAATAGTGAGGATTTAAAAGAGAAAAACTACCCATATATAAAAATAAAACTATATTTTTTTATGTTTATATTTTTTCTTGTTTTAATAGAGTATATCTTAGATATTTTATATTTTACAAATATTTCATTAGATGAGATTGTGCTTTGTTGTTCTGTAATATTTGGTGTACAAGGTGAGAACACTCTTCCTTTAGGTTTAGATACAACAAAGTTATTGATACTTTTTTATCTGTTTTATTTATTGAATATCATGGCAAATATATCAAAACAAGCTTTACTTAGTTTTGTAGTTAATATAATCTTTTTATATGTTGCATATTTAAGTGTTGTTGAGTTCTTTGGAACATATATTTATGAACTTCCAACTCATAAATGTCCTTTTTGTATGTTGCAAAAAGAGTATTATTATATCGGATATTTATTGTGGAGTATGTTGTTTTTAGGTGTATTTTACGCAATAAGTTCCTTTGTGCTAAAATTTCTAATTAAAAAAGAGTTGGCTTATACATATAAATATTCAATAATATTTAATACAATTTTTGTACTAATTTGTACTTTATATGTTGGAGTTTACTATTTAAAAAATGGAGTATTTTTATAATGAAAAAATTAATACCAATATTAAGCGTTTTTGTTGTTATAGCAATAATTATAACAATATTTTTATCAATGAGTGAACAAAAAAAGATGGTGGTAATTCATAGTGGAAATCATGAAAAAAAACCTATAGATATTACACTAAATCATTTTCAAGATACAGAATGTGGTATGACTATTACAACAAAAGAGAACTCTGCACAAGCTGTATCTCCTGATGGTAAAACATGGTTTTTTGATGATGTTGGTTGTATGGCTTTGTGGTTTAAAAATATTGATTTTAAAGATGAAGCAACAATTTGGGTATATTCTCATGATACAAATAAATACATAGATGGTAGAACTGCTTGGTATAGTAGAGTATCAAAAACACCTATGTCTTATGGTTTTGGTGCATATGAAAAGAAAAAAGATGGTTTTATAGATTTTAATCAAATGCTTTTATATATGTTAAGAGGTGAGAATTTAACTGACCCTTATGTAAAACAAAAATTGTTAGGTAAATAATGGAAACAATAAGTATAGTAACTATAATAACAATTGCTTTTTTAGGCTCTTTTGGGCACTGTGTTGGAATGTGTGGTGGAATTGTTGTTGCTTATTCAAGCACAAAGGTAAAAAGTGGATGGAGTAAGCAACTTCAAGCACTTTCTCATCTTTTATACTCTTTTGGAAGAATAACAACTTATGTAATACTTGGCTTTATCTTTGGATATGTTGGTGGAGTAGTTACTTTTGATAATTTTACAAGTGGTATTTTACTATTAACTACAGGATTTTTGATGGTGCTAATTGGTCTTTCTTTAAGTGGGAAAATCAAGTTTCTAACAAATCTTGAACATTCAGTTTCAAAATCACCTTTATATCAAAAAACATTTAAAGCATTGATTGGTTCAGATTCTTTGACTAGCTTTTATCTTTTAGGGATGTTAAATGGTCTTTTGCCGTGTGGTTTTGTATATGTTTTTGCTATTACAGCTGCAAGTACAGGAAGTCCTTTGTGGGGAGCATTTGTAATGTTGATTTTTGGACTTAGTACAATTCCAGCACTTTTTTCTTTAGGCTTTTTTGTATCTATTTTTAAACAAACAGCATTAAGAAATACCATGATAAAAATAGCCTCACTTGTTGTTATTGGATTTGGGATTTATATTGCATATTTAGGATATGAGTATATAGTAGATCCTACAAAAACAATACTTAGTTGTCATATCTAAGAAAGATTAACTTTCTTAGATATCAATATTTATTTTATTCATCTAAATTTAACTTTTCATTTGTATTTTCAAATAAATAGTAAGCTTTGTAATAGTTCCAAACTATTTCTAATAAAATTAATAAGACATAAGATGTTACACCAGAAGCAATAAGTAAAGATACAGTTAATGCAGTTTTTAATCCACTTAAAAAACTTGCATCATAATCATCATTTGACAATAATTTCAATGAAGAGTAAGTCCCATTTATAACTACAAGTGGAACACCTACTTTTGTAATTAGTTCTAATGTTGTTTTTGACATTGATTGGATTTTTTTATCTTTTATACTTATTGAGAGTTTTTTATATTATCTAAATCTGATTGAATTTCTTGATAAGTCATTGTTTCTTTTTCTTGTGAATTTTCAATAAAATATCTTACAGAAAAAAACAAAGCAAGTATTATCAGAATATATACTGTTTTATTCATCATCTAATCCCAATTTACCTTTATATTTAATAGGAAACTCATCTGAGTTTAATTGTAACTCATAGCCTTTTT
>ERZ1673961.58-NODE-58-length-58952-cov-7.465015_pt1 | contig 58952 bp, 54 predicted proteins | sample MGYA00580189_ERZ1673961 | MGnify/ENA primary metagenome ERZ1673961 (study PRJEB41334, sample SAMN05608105) | rock metagenome | biome: terrestrial subsurface; feature: shale formation; material: shale | place: USA: Pennsylvania ... | reverse complement strand
GCGATACCTTGACACTCTCCACCGGTAGCTTACCGACGTGGCTGCATTTTGATGCGTCGACTGGGACCTTCAGCGGCACGCCAACCAACAGCGATGTGGGCAGCACGCCAGTGACGGTGACGGCGACTGACAATTACGGTGCTCAGGTATCCACCACCTTTGATTTAACCGTCAACAATGTCAATGATGCGCCAACGCTGACCCCGATCGCGTCGGTGTCTGTCGACGAGGACGGCCAGCAAGCGTCTGGTCAACTCATTGCGACCGACCCGGATGTGGGTGATACGCTGAGCTATTCGATTGCCAATCCAGTATCCGGACTGACGTTCAATCCTGACGGTAGCTGGGTGTTTGATCCAACGGATGCCGCCTATCAATCGTTGCCAGCAGGGCAAAGTCAGACGCTGACCATTCCGGTCACGGTGACGGACGCAGCAGGTGCGACGGATGTTCAGAACTTAGTCATTACAGTAAATGGTACCAATGATGGCGCAGTCATATCTGGTGCAGGAGCGCAGCTGAAAGAAGACGCGGCGGTCTCAGCGTCGGGTGAGCTGGAAGCGAACGGGCAGTTAACGGTTCAGGATGTAGACAGCGGTGAAGCCGCATTCACGCCGATCACGGATGTGACCAGTGACTCGGGTTATGGTCATTTCTCACTCAGTGCCGACGGGCAGTGGCTGTATCACGCTGATAATAATCAGCCCGCTATCCAACAACTGGCGGCGGGTGAGCCATTAACAGACTCCATCACCGTCACCAGTGTGGATGGCACCACGCACACCATCAGCGTGACGATTGAAGGGACGAACGACGCCCCAATCGTGGCGCACACCATTACCAGTCAGCAAGTTGATGAAGACAGTGCGTTACAGTTCACACTGCCAAGTGATACCTTCGGCGATATTGACCATGGCGATACCTTGACACTCTCCACCGGTAGCTTACCGACGTGGCTGCATTTTGATGCATCCACCGGAACGTTTAGCGGCACGCCAACCAACAGTGATGTGGGCAGTGTGCCGATTAGCGTGACTGCCACGGACTCGCAAGGGGCGAGTGTCACCACGCAATTTAACCTCACTGTCAATAACACCAACGATGCACCGGTGATGACCCCGATAGCGTCTGTTTCTGTCGATGAAGACGGCCAGAAAGCGTCCGGTCAACTTATCGCCACCGACCCGGATACAGGTGATACGCTGAGCTATTCGATTGCCAATCCGGTATCCGGCCTGACGTTCAAGCCGGATGGCAGTTGGGTGTTTGACCCAACGGATGCCGCCTATCAATCGTTGCCAGCAGGACAAAGTCAGACGCTGACCATTCCGGTCACTGTGACCGACAATGCGGGTGCTACTGATACACAAGATTTGACTATTATAGTGACTGGGACAAATGACGTCCCGACACTGACAGTTCATACTCAAGGTATGACTACGGGAACACTCGTCGAAAACGATGTAGACAACTCAGATACTCATACGTTTGGCGTCAGCCAGCCTTCTGGTCTATTTGGGGACTTAGCACTAAACCCTCAGACTGGTGCGTATGTGTATACACAGCATACAACAGTCACAGGTATGACTTACCAAGCCTCCAGTCAGACATACAGCGGTCAAGATACGTTCGAAGTTCAAGTTTCAGATAACCACGGCGGTACTGAGACTAAATATCTTACCTTTGATGTTAGTGGTACGCTTTCTGCTCCAGTCGCAGGCACAACACAGCCAACGATTCAGACACAGGTACTCGCACCGCCAGTCCTAACCACTACGGTGACGAACTCTCACGTTGTTACACCGTCACTGACTAATGCAGTCACACTACAGCTTGACGTAACCAGCGATAGTGGCGTGTCTGATCAGGACCATATCACAAATGATGACACGCCAACCATTGTGGGTACTACCTCGATACCGTTCTCTGCAGTCACTATTTCTGAAAATGGTGTTGTAGTGGCGAATGCACTGTCAGATGGCAGTGGTCACTATCAGGTTACATTGCCACAGCTTCCTGAATCGACTCATCAGTTGGTCGCTTCAGCGGTTGATCCTTCGGGTAGTGGTACCGGACAGTCAAGCGTTCTGGATATTGAAATCGACACGACGCCCCCTCCGGTATCCATCAAGCTTGATCCGATTACTTCAGATGATGTACTTAATCATAGTGAGCTGAGTAGTGTAGTCTCTGTCGGTGGTTCAGTAGGGAGTGAAGTCTCTCCCGGTACTGTCGTCACATTAGATATTGGAGGCTCTAGCTACGATGCTGTGGTCGATACAAATCACCGTTTTGCCGTTGATGTTCCGGGAGGAGTATTAGGAGCAAATAGTGAAATTGTCGCCAGTGTCTCAGCTGAAGATGTCGCTGGCAATAAATCCACGGTAACTGATACGCATCAATATAGCGTTGATGATTCAGTTTCCATAGATATAGACCTTATCAGTGGAGATAACATGTTGGATCCCACTGAACATCACGAGGATCTTGTTGTTTCAGGCACTGTAAATGGTGTCGAAGATGGACAAATCGTTAACATATCATTGGGCGGACAAGACTATCATGCCACAGTTGTAAATCAGCAATGGAGTACGACAGTCGATGCGACAGATATTAGTGCTCTTCCCGGTGGATTGAATAGCGTGATTGCAACCGTGGTTGATCAAGCTGGTAATTCTGCTTCCTCGACGAGTCCATTATTTATACCGGATACAACGAACCCTGTACCTTCGATGTCATTCCTAACACCACCAACTCCAACAGGTGGGGGAGGAATCGGTTCCCATATATCGGGCGATTTAGTTGTCCCCCCACTGTTACAGCAGTTAATGCCAACACAGCAAGGAGGAGGCTGGGCAATATCAGATGGTCAAGGCCATACGATGACAAGCCTAAAAGGCCAGTACGGAACACTGACGATAGACCCGAACACAGGTCATGTAGAATATATATACAGCGACGCTCCAGTACCCGGCGATAAAACGGCAGGCGGTACACATTGGGCCGGGCAAACCTCTTCTGAAGAACATCATGACCTCTTCCAGATTGTGTATCATGATGTTCATGCTTCGAATGTGGACGTAAAGGTCAATTTAGATGTTACCTACGTGCATGGGCATAGTGGTCACAATCAGGAATCGACCCATCTGGTTGATATGACCGTGACCTCTGCATCCGGTGTTAGTCCTGCGCCCCCAGCATCTCAGCATGATGAGGTAGGGACAGATATCGAACCGGTGGCTGAATTTACCGTTTTGCTGTCGGATGATGTGACAGGAGCTGATTACGCTAGTCAATCGGATAATCCATTGCACAAGGCTTTACCAGCCGATGATCAAACACGTCCTGTCGATCATTATCTTAATATGGTTGGATTGTCACCGAGTGAAGTGGCCCCTGCAGCAGAAACTAAACTTGACCATTATCTGCACAGTAGTACTCAGTTAGTCGATGATTTATCTGATGTAAATCCAGTACCAAATCATGATGCCGACCTTTCCGACGCGTTAGTGCATGACCATGATAAAGATTTGGCGAAAGCCCATGATAAGGGGTTAGAAGAAACGCCAGATAATCATGATCATCATAGTGATGATGACCTGTTAAATTCAGGGCTCAATGACATGCACAATCAAATCTAGAAAGAAGTCTGCTTGAAACTAAAAGAGCCGCGATATGCGGCTCTTTTTATATTTAAGTTATTAACATGCTTACGGTGTTTATATAAGTAGCGCTCGCACATTTGTTACATAATACTTGGTAGCCATAGGGACAATGGCGGAATAAGTAGCAACAACAGTAATCGAACGATATCTGCGCACCAATAAGGAGTGACACCTTTGAATATCGTGCTGGTTTTGATGTCTTTGACGACACTGCTGAGCACAAAAATGTTCAATCCTACCGGCGGGGTAATAAGACTTATCTCAGTGACAACCACGACCACAATACCAAACCAGACCAGATCAAAGCCTAAGCTTGCAACCAATGGGTAGAATACTGGTACTGTCAGCAGAAGCATCGAAAGGCTTTCAAACACAGTGCCGAGTAGGATGTAAATCCCCATGATCGCCAGAATCACATAGATTGGCTCTGCGCCGAAAGATTCCATCCAGGTGACGAGCTCATGAGGCAACCCAGTGCGGTTGACAAAGTTTGAGTAAATAAGTGCCCCGATAATTACCCCAAACAGCATGGTAGAGGTTCTCGCGGTATCAATCAGGATCTCTTTAAGCACACTGATGGACAGAGAACGGCGATAGAGTGCAATAGCAAAGGCACCACCGGCCCCAATACCTGCCGCTTCAGTTGGCGTAAAGGCACCCAGATATATTCCGCCCATTACTAGTGCGAACAACCCAAGAATACCCGAGACAGACTTCAGCGCGGCCTTTTTATCTTCCTTAGACATCTTTTCACCTTTAGGACCCGCATTTGGGTTACGCCATACAACGTATTTTGTGGCTAAAAGATACATGAAGATACCAAGCATGCCCGGGATAAAGCCTGCTGCGAAAAGGTCTCGAATGCTCTGTTCGGTGAGTACTCCATAGATAATTAGGATGACACTCGGTGGAATCAAAATCCCTAACGTCCCGCCTGCCGCTATGGATGCTGCGGCTAAGCCATCTGAATAGCCATACTTTCTCATAGAAGGCATGGCAACCTTAGCCATGGTTGCTGACGTCGCCAGGCTAGAGCCTGAAATGGCTGAGAAACCACCACATGCCGCTACGGTTGCCATTGCTAATCCGCCGCGATAGTGGCCCAAGAACGCATAACAAGCTCTGTACAGTTCTTGAGACATACCCGCACGAGTGATTAAGTTCCCCATCAGAATAAACATAGGGATGACCGACAAGCCATAATCCTGCGCAGTGTCGATCAGTCGTTTAGCACTGACGGTTAGCGCACCGTTAAAGTTCCAGTCCCCCAGAGCGGCATAGCCTACGAACCCCACCACACCCATTGCAAACGCGATCGGCATTCTTAACAGTATTAGCATCATCAGTACTGCGAAACCAATTAAGGCAATAGTCATATCAATCCCTCTGATTCAAATACTCTTTGTTAAAGATTCGCGTAATCACTAAAACAAGAGAAGTGATTGCGGTTAGCCAGCATGAAATAGCCAGAAAATAGACAAAATAATAGGTTGGGATTTCGAGATATTCGGTCATCTCTCCGTACATTAGTGCTCGGTCCCCCAGTTCCCATACTTTGACCCCCATTACTGAGAGACAAAGCGAAACTACGGCATCAAAGCCCATATCGCGTATGTTTTTTACCTTTCTGGGAATAATGCTATCGGTTAGGTCAACACTGATATGCTCTTTACGCCATGTCACCAACGGCATCGTAGAGAAAATGAGCGCACCTAAAAGTAACTCTGTGAGTTCTACACTTCCGGTTACTGGCTTTTCAAACATGTAGCGTCCTATTACATCGATACAGGTAAGCAGCATCATCGAGAGTAATATCAGACACGCACACAGCTTCAGAAACTTATCCAAAAGTTGGGCAGTAGACTCCCAACTTTTGGTAAACCAAATTAATGAGTTGTTCATCATTGATTCCTAAAGCTCGATTGGCTCGTAGTCGTTAACGATTTTTCTGAACTCGGTTAATGCCGCTTGGGCGTCGACTTTACGCGACTTAACTGATTTCACCCATTTATCGTCAAGACCTTGAGTAAGCTGTTCATAGTATTGAACATCTTCATCAGACAAGTTCTCCACTTTGCTGCCTGACGCGACAATGTCTGCCTCACCAATTTCGTCGGCCTTAGACCAGTAACGGCCTGCCAGTGCGGAGAGCTTTTCGCCAGATACGCTTCTGATTGCCTGACGATCTTCTTCAGAGAGTTTTTCCATAAATTGAGGACTGATGAAAATGCCAAATGAGCCGAGATATAAACCAGTTGGTAGCTTGTAGCTGTATGGTGCGACATCTTTAAAGCGAGCAGCTTTCATCATGTCCATTTGCATGAACAGACCATCCGCTACACCTTGCGATAGCATCTCATACGCTTTTGTTGCAGGTGCGCTTACGCCCGACACTTCCAGAAGATTACCTACTTCGGTGGAGATACCACCACCTACACGCATTTTTTTGCCTTTCAGATCTTTAAGAGATTCGATCGGCTCGCGCATATGCACTTGACCAGGTCCATGAACAAATACCCCGGCCAGTTCGACGCCGTTGTATTCAAATGAGTTTTTAAAGTACTTCTCGTTAACGCGCCAGTGAGCGACAGAAGCGGCTTCACCACCGGCCTTGTTGCCCGGAAGCTCAGCAATTTGAGTTAAGCGAAAACGTCCTGGGAGATAACCATGAAATGTCCAAGCGGCATCAACCGCGCCATCTTCGACTAATTCAACAAGACTTTTGGGGTGAGCCAAGTCGTATTCCAGTTTAATCGTGACACGTCCATCAGTGGCTTCTTCTATCCATTTCCCCCAAGTTGGCAGTACATCAGCATTCATTGTCTGCATTGGACTGAGCCATGTTGCGATTTTTAGTTCGTGCGTTTGTGCTTGAGCACTGTGACTCACCAATAGGGTGGAAGCGAGCAATCCTGCCAGGCCTTTAGCTACGGTTGATTTAAACATACTGATTCCTTTGTAAGTCCCATTAAAATAAATTAATCTCCTCATCAAATGACACATAATTAGGTCAAATGATGATTTAAACGTATCATTTAAAATGATGGTTGTGTATCATGATTGTTAATGAATTGTGATTTTGTGAATCAGAACTTGTTTTGAAGATGAACAACACAGCCATTTCATAAGTGATGTGCTAACGCCGAATTCAGCATGTCATTTGGTGGAAAACTCTAGTGAGGCAATTGCTACAGCATTAAGGATTAACGAGGTATAGAAATGGAACAATTAACCAGTTACGTAGCCGGAGAATGGTATTTTGGAAACGGGAAACCGCGAGTGGTTTCGAGTGCAATTACTGGTGAAGCGTTGTATCAGGTCAATGCGGATGGCATGGATTCTTCTAAGGTCCTGGAATACGGAAGAGAGCGAGGCACTAAAGCGCTTTCCCAAATGACGTTCTTAGAACGGGCCAACATGATTAAAGATTTGGCGAAGTACCTGCTTTCCCGAAAGGAAGAATTTTACGCGCTTTCACAACACACTGGCGCAACGAGAATGGATTCTTGGATTGATATTGAAGGGGGTGTCAGTACCTTGTTCAATTACTCTAGTCTTGCGAATCGCGAGCTACCGAACGACACCATTTGGCCGGAAGATGAATTACTGCCTCTTTCTAAGGAAGGCGGCTTCGCTGCTCGTCACTTTCTGACCAGTAAGACCGGCGTTGCTCTTCACATTAATGCGTACAACTTTCCTTGCTGGGGAATGTTAGAAAAGCTTGCCCCGACATGGTTAGGCGGTGTGGCGGCGATCGTTAAGCCGGCAACAGAAACCGCATATCTGACTCAAGCAATGGTTAAAGCGATGCAAGACAGCGGTATTGTACCGGAAGGTGCTATTCAGGTTATCTGTGGCTCTGTTGGCGACATGTTTGAGCACCTCGAGTATCAAGATGTCGTAACATTCACTGGTTCAGCGCAAACAGGCCAAATGCTGCGCTCTCACCCTTCGATTACGCAGAAATCCATTCCATTCACGATGGAAGCTGACTCATTGAACTGTGCCATTTTAGGTGCTGATGTTACGCCTGATATGCCGGAGTTCGCGCTGTTTGTTCGTGAAGTTACTCGTGAGATGACAGTGAAAGCAGGACAAAAATGTACGGCGATTCGCCGCGCCATCGTACCTGAGCATTTGATTGATGAAGTCGCCACAGCACTAACGTCAAAACTTGAGAAAGTTGTCGTCGGTGACCCTGCAATTGAAGGCGTCAAGATGGGCGCGTTGGTGAGTAAAAGCCAACTAGACGACGTCAAAGAAAAAGTCACAACGTTATCCAATTATTGCGATGTACTGACGGGTGGAAATACGTCAGATATGAGTGTTCAGGGCCCAAGTGAGGGCGCTTTCTATCCGCCAACTCTGCTTCGCTGCAATAATCCTCATGAGGTCGAAGAGGTCCACTCTGTTGAGGCATTTGGTCCGGTATGTACACTTATGCCATACAGCGACCTCAGTGATGCAGCAGTGTTAGCCAAAAAAGGTCAGGGCAGCTTAGTAGGCAGTATCGTTACCGCTTCGGGCAGTGTCGCTGCTCAGCTTGCACTTGAAATTGGTTCGTCACACGGCCGTTTACACGTATTGAATGAAGAATCATCCAAGGAGTCTACTGGTCATGGCTCTCCGCTGCCAATGCTTGTTCATGGTGGTCCGGGACGTGCTGGTGGAGGTGAAGAAATGGGTGGGTTGCGTGGAGTAAAACACTATATGCAGCGCACCGCGATTCAAGGCTCACCAACCATGCTGGCTAAAATAGGTCGAGAGTGGGTTCGCGGGGCTGAAACAGTCTCTGATCCTATACATCCGTTCAAAAAGTACTTCGAAGATTTGCAAATCGGCGAAACCCTTACGACAGCAAGAAGAACGATAACAGAAGCGGATATCGTTAACTTTGGTTGTTTGAGCGGTGATCACTTCTATGCACATATGGATAAGATCGCGGCAAAAGACTCCATGTTTGGTGAAAGGGTTGCGCACGGATACTTCGTCATTTCAGCCGCTGCAGGGCTGTTTGTGGAAGCCGCACCAGGGCCTGTCCTCGCCAACTATGGAATGGAAGGACTGAGGTTTATTGAACCGGTTAAAATCGGCGATACCATTCAAGTTCATTTGACGTGTAAGAAGAAAATTAAGAAGCGCCAGCGATCTGCTGAAGAACAGGCGCAGGGTGTGGTGGCCTGGGATGTAGAAGTGTGTAATCAGGACGGAAAGCCGGTTGCCCTTTATACGATCCTTACTTTAGTCGCGAGACAGCAAGGTGACTTTTAACGGGTCAGACATTCGCTAAAAATTTCTGCAAACCTTACTCAACAGGGCCATCAGGCCCTGTTTTTTTATCACAAATTTAACAATTAAATGCGCCACATTTTGCTTTTTTGTAATTATTATGTTGCGAATGTATTTTTACATGATACATTAAAATTACAAACGATATTTAATATGTATCAAATGGAGAAGAAGATGTCTTCTGAGCAAACGTCATTCGAGCGAAAAATCGAACAAGAGATTGCAGTCGAGCCTAAAGATTGGATGCCTGACGGATACCGTAAGACACTGGTACGTCAGATAGGTCAGCATGCTCATTCAGAGGTTGTAGGAATGTTGCCAGAAGCCAACTGGTTAACACGAGCACCGTCTCTGCGCCGCAAAGCGGTATTGCTTGCCAAAATTCAAGACGAAGCAGGTCATGGCCTGTACCTGTACAGCGCGGCAGAAACCTTAGGTGGTGAGCGTCACGACCTGTACGAAAAAATGCTGACCGGTGAGATGAAGTACTCCTCCATCTTCAACTACCCAACTTTGAGCTGGGCTGATGTTGGTGTGGTTGGTTGGCTTGTTGATGGTGCAGCTATCGTTAACCAGGTGGCGTTGTGCCGTACCTCTTACGGACCTTACGCACGAGCCATGGTGAGAATCTGTAAAGAAGAGAGTTTCCACCAACGTCAGGGATACGAGGCATGTCGAGCGCTCGCTGATGGCAGTGATGAACAGAAAGCCATGCTTCAAGACTCTATCAACCGCTGGTGGTGGCCTGCGTTGATGATGTTTGGTCCGAATGACAGTGAATCTCCAAACTCAGCAAAAAGCATGTCTTGGAAAATCAAACGTGTCAGTAACGATGATCTACGTCAGAAGTTCGTTGATAACACGGTTCACCAAGTTCATTCGCTGGGCATGACGATTCCGGATCCAGACCTGAAGTGGAACGAAGAAACGGGTCACTATGAGTTTGGCGAGATCAACTGGGAAGAGTTTAACCAAGTGATCCATGGACACGGCATTTGTAACCACGAGCGTTTGAAAGACAAACGTGATGCCTGGGAAGCGGGTGCTTGGGTTCGTGAAACTGCTGTCGCTTACGCAAAAAAACAGATGGAAAGCGCAGCCTAGTCGCGCCAACAAGAATCGAAACAGATTAAGGAGAATCAAGATGAGTTCATTTAACTGGCCGCTGTACGAAGTATTTGTTCGAAGCAAACAAGGTTTGGACCACAAGCATGTAGGCAGTGTTCGTGCTTCTGATGGCCAAATGGCGCTTGAAGCCGCTCGCGATCTTTACACTCGTCGTAGTGAGGGCTGTTCTATTTGGGTGGTTGAGTCAAACCAAATCACTGCATCTCAATCGAGCGAGCAAGGCCCGTTTTTTGACCCTGCTGAAGATAAAGTTTATCGCCACGCTAGTCATTACACCATTCCTGCTGATATCAAGCATATGTAGGGAGTGAGTCATGAGTGAGCAACAAAACAAAGTAAACTACTTACTTCAACTGGCAGATACCAACCTTATTCTCAGCCATCGTTTATCTGAGTGGTGTGGTATCGCACCGGAACTAGAGATTGACATCGCGTTAGCGAATATTGGCTTAGACTTGCTTGGCGAAGCGCGTAACCTTTACCAATACGCTGCAGAGCTTGAAGGGAGTCAGAAAACCGAAGATGACTACGCTTATTTGCGTGAAGAGCGTGAATACAAAAACCTTCTGCTTGCTGAACGTCCGAATGAAGGCTTTGATATTTCGATTGTGCGCCAGTTTCTTTACGACAATTACCATGCGCTGCTTCTTCAAGAGCTAGCAAAAAGCGCTGACGAACAGTTGGCGGCTATCGCTAAGAAATCCCTGAAAGAGGTGGCTTACCACCTGAGATATAGCTCAGGTTGGATTGAACGTTTAGGTGGCGGCACCGAATTAAGCCATAAAAAAGTTCAAACAGCATTGAACGACTTATGGCGTTATACCGACGAGATGTTTGAGCCAAGTGAAGAAGAAATCGCGCTCGCAGAGCAGAATATTATTGTTGATGTCTCTGAACTAAAAGCTCAGTGGCAACGCAATGTCAATGCAACGCTAGAGAAAGCGACGCTATCGATGCCTGAGTCTAAGTACTTTTTGCAAGGCGGTAAATCCGGTAAGCACAGTGAACACCTAGGTTTCATTTTGGCGGAACTTCAGTACATGCAACGGACTTATCCAAACCAACAGTGGTAGGGCGTACTGATGATTAAGCAAACACTCGATTCGCTTTCTGATCCAGAAACGCACCGCGTATGGCAGTTGGTTAACTCGATTCCAGACCCTGAAATTCCAGTTATTTCGATTGGTGAACTGGGCATGGTTCGTCATATTGCCAAAGTCGGCGATGCCTGGATAGTGAAGTTCACTCCGACATACTCCGGTTGTCCAGCGACAGAAATGCTGATGAATGATATCCGAGAAACCCTGAACACCGAAGGGTACGAGGATGTGAGGGTTGAAGTACAACTTGATCCTGCTTGGACAACAGACTGGATTCAAGAGTCGAGCAAACAAAAGTTACGTGAATACGGAATCGCGCCACCAGACAGAAAAGCGTGTATGCACACCGCCATCAACGCACAGCCTGAATGCCCACATTGTGGCAGTGTAGATACAAAAATGGTGAGTGAATTTGGTTCCACAGCTTGTAAAGCACACTTCCGATGTAATGCGTGTTTGGAACCATTTGATTACTTCAAGTGCATATAAAGTAAGGGATTATTATGACAGATTTTTACCCATTGAAAGTCGCTCGTGCAGACAAGGAAACACCAGATTCTGTGGTTCTGCATTTTAATGTACCGCAAGACCTTGCCGATCAGTTTCGTTTTCATCCTGGTCAGCACCTCACTATTAAATCGAACATCAACGGTGAGGATCTGAGACGCTGTTACTCGATTTGCTCTGCCCCGAGTGAAAACAGCCTGCAAGTTGGTATCAAGGCCATTGCAGAAGGTCGCTTTTCCAACTTTGCCGTCAACGAAATTCAGCCAGGCGATGAATTTGAGGTGATGACACCGCAGGGGCATTTTGGCTTCACTCCAAGCCCTGAGCGTAAAGTGAATTACTTAGGTATTGCAGTAGGTTCGGGCATTACTCCAATTTTATCCATGCTTAAGACTGCGTTAGAGCAGGAAGACAACAGCACTTTCACTTTGCTGTATGGCAACCGCAACGTAAATAGCATGATGTTTCGCAATCAGTTGCTGGGCTTGAAGAACCGCTATCCGGATCGTTTACACGTGAGTTACTTCTTCTCGCGTGAAACCAATGAAGTCGATCTATGGAATGGTCGCTTAGACGGCGACAAACTACGCGAGCTCGGTAGCAACCTGTTTAACTGGAGCGACTTTGACGCGTGTTACGTTTGTGGCCCGGAAGAGATTTTGGAATCTTGCTACACCGCGTTGGTGGAAGGCGGACTGAGCGAAGACAATTACCATGTAGAGCGTTTTAACACCGCAACCAAGTCTAAAGCGAAGCCAGCTAACCAGTCCGAAAATACCCAAGTAACGCTTAAGCGTGACGGTCGCATCATGAAGATTGACATGACCTCACAAGATGACAGCTTGCTGGATGCAGCACTTCGTCAGGGCGTGGATCTTCCATATGCGTGTAAAGGCGGTGTGTGTGCCACGTGTATCTGTAAAGTCAAATCCGGTCAGGTTGAAATGGGCACAAACTACAGTCTGGAAGCTGATCAGGTTGAAGACGGCTACGTTTTAAGTTGTCAGGCCGTTCCGACAACCAGCGAAATCGAAATCGACTTTGATGTGTAGAGGCTAGCATGACATTACAGACCGATTATCAGAACCTGATCGGTGACATCTCCAATCAGGGGGTGTTAACGATTACGTTGAATCGTCCCCAGAAGCGCAACGCATTAAGCAATGACGTACTGGAACACTTAGCGGAGTTACTGGAAGAGGCGTCTATGGACACTTCCATTAAGTCGGTAGTGCTCTACGGCGGCGAAACGATATTTGCTGCAGGGGCTGATTTACATGAGATGTCGAGCCAACAGTCGATAGAGACTTGGCTAAATCCAAGACCGAAACTTTGGCAACGTATCGACCAGTTTGAAAAACCTATGGTTGCTGCTGTCAATGGTTATGCGCTGGGGGCCGGGTTAGAACTGGTCCTGCTTTGTGATGTCGTTGTCGCAGGAGAAGGCACCCTGTTTGGTTTGCCAGAAATCACTTTGGGCTTAATGCCAGGGGCAGGCGGCACGCAACGACTGGCTCGTACTGTCGGTAAATCTCTCGCGAACCAAATGGTGCTGACCGGAAAACCAATCTCGGCTCAAAGGGCGCTTAACGCAGGCTTAATCAGTGAAGTCACGGTGTCACAAAACACGCTCAATAAAGCTCAAGAGATAGCGACAGCTATTGCCCAGCATGCGCCTTTAGCCGTTCGCGCTGCTAAAACGTCATTAAAATCAGTATCAAATGGCACCTTGGCTCAAGGACTGATGATGGAAAGACAGTTATTCAGCCTGCTTGCGGAAACCCGAGACAGAGCGGAAGGAATCCAAGCTTTTCTTGATAAAAGAAAGGCGACATTTAAAGGGAAGTAATCAATGGAAGAGTCAATTTTATTTCAGGTAGAAGCTGGTGTTGCTGTCATTACGCTTAACCGACCAAAGCAACTGAATAGCTTCAACCCGGATATGCATAAGGCGCTTAAGCGAGCGTTAAAGCAGGCGGAAACTGATGATTCAGTGCGCGCAGTGCTGCTGACCGGCACTGGCAGAGGGTTTTGTGCAGGGCAAGACCTTAACGATCGCAACGTAAATAGCGGTGCAGAAATGCCGGATCTTGGTGAGAGCATTGAGAAATACTACAACCCTTTGATCAAACAAATTTCATCAATGCCAAAGCCAGTCATTGCAGCAGTCAATGGTGTGGCTGCGGGCGCGGGTGCCAATATCGCATTCGCGTGTGACATCGTATTTGCGGCTAAGTCAGCAAGCTTTATTCAGGCATTTTGCAAGATTGGTCTGGTACCAGATTCAGGTGGTACCTGGACACTGCCACGTTTAGTGGGATCGGCACGAGCGAAAGCTCTGATGTTGCTCGGTGACAAAGTAAGCGCGAGTCAGGCACAAGAGTGGGGCATGATCTGGCAATGTGTTGAAGATGAAGAACTTATCGAAAAGGCGATGTCAGTAGCAAACCATTTGGCTACGCAGCCAACGAAAGGGTTGGGTCTTATTAAACATGCGCTGAATCACTCCAGCGAAAACAGCTTAGAAGTGCAGCTGGACTTAGAAAAAGATCTTCAACGTTTAGCTGGAAGAACGGACGATTACCGCGAAGGTATCGCTGCATTTTTCGATAAGCGCGCACCTGAGTTTAAAGGGAAGTAAATCATGGAGTTTGTGATTAAAACAGTCGCGGTTATAGGGGCAGGCACCATGGGGGCCGGTATTGCACAAGTAGCGGCTCAATCTGGATACCAAGTCGTTCTGTTCGATCTTGAGCAAGGCAAAGCAGAGCAGGCCAAATCGATAATCGCTGAGCGTTTAGAAAAGCGTGTTGCGAACGGAAAAATGTCACTAATCGCTAAAGATACGTTGTTAGATGCCATGTATTGCTCGGACGCTTTGCAAGATGTCGCGGGCGCGGATCTGGTTATTGAAGCGATTGTCGAAGATCTTGCGATCAAACAAAGTCTATTCAGAGATCTTGAGTCGATTTGTCGAGAAGATTGCCTGCTTTCCACGAATACATCGTCTATTTCGGTGACATCGATTGCCAGTGCACTAGCGAAGCCGGAACGTTTCGTTGGGCTACATTTCTTTAATCCGGCACCGTTGATGAAGTTAGTCGAAGTAGTACGAGGAATCGCGACTTCTCCTACCGCCACTGAGGCAGCAAAAGCGTGGTCTGAGTCATGTGGTAAACACGCGGTGATCACTCGATCGCTTCCAGGCTTTATTGTAAACCGAGTTGCAAGACCGTTTTACGCAGAAGGTTTACGTGCGTTGGAGTGCGGCGTGGCTGATGTTCAGGATATCGACCAGATCATCACTCAAGCAGGTCAGTTCAACATGGGGCCTTTCGAGCTTATGGACCTGATTGGCCATGATGTTAACTACGCCGTTACCAAGAGTGTTTATGATGCCTATTACCAGGACAAACGTTTTACTCCGTCACTGACTCAGAAAGAACTTGTTGAGGCAGGTTTCTTAGGGCGTAAATCGGGTCGTGGATTTTATTGCTATGACGGTTCAACTGACAAACCTAGTGTTAATTTGGCGCAAAAATATGTTTTGCCAGAACGCTTGTCAGTGTCGCTACTTGGTGACTGGAGTGGCGTGCCAAGCTTTGTTGAATTGACTCAGCTCCCTAACAGTTACAGCAACGAAGGTGCTCCACAGCTGTGTGTAAACGACATCATTGTTACGCCAACTCAAGGTGTGACAGCGTCAGAGTTATCTGAACAGTTGCAGAGCCCTGTGGTTGTCTTTGATTACTGCCAAGATTACGGCGCTAGTGACATTATCGCGATTGCTCCTGCTCTGCAGAATAATGCGAATCAAACTGAAGCTGTGATTGCTTACTTCCAATCAAAAGGCAAACAGGTATTAGTGCTGGATGATTACCCTGGCCTGATCCTATGGCGTACTTGGGTAATGCTAATTAATGAAGCGCTTGATTTAGTTAATCAGCAAGGTGCTTCTCTGGCAGATGTCGATGTTGCAATGAAGAGTGGTGTTAACTATCCACTTGGTCCAATCGAGCAAGGTGAACGCCTTGGTTGGCAACGAGTACTGGACACTCTCACTCACTTGCAATCCTTCTACTGCGAAGAAAGGTATCGTCCATCGCCACTACTTCGCCAATTCACAATCAAAGTAAAGGGAGGTGCAGCATGATAGTTGTCAATCCAAAGCAACTTTCAGAACACTTGAACGAAGCAGCGCACGAAAAAGCGGTGGCTGAGAAGGCCGTTGCAGCGATGTTAGAGAATGACACCTGCACAAAATCGATGGGAATGGATGTCGTGGAAGTGGCCAAAGGGATGGCAAAAGTCACGATGCGAGTGACTCAATCGATGCTTAATGGCCACAGCAGTTGCCATGGAGGCATGTTATTTACTCTGGCTGATACCGCATTTGCTTGTGCTTGTAATAGTGAAAACTTAGCTGCGGTGGCATCTGGATGCAGCATTGAATACATTCGCCCGGCTTTTGAAAATGATCGATTAACGGCCGTTGCGAATGTGAAATCTCAAGGAAAAGTAACCGGTACGTATGACATAGAAATCGTCAATCAGGACCAAAAGTTGATAGCGCTGTTTCGGGGGAAATCTCACCGAATTGGCACAAAGCTAGTAAAGGAGGACAGTTAAGTGACTAATGCATATATTTGTGACGGCGTCAGAACCCCAATCGGTCGATTCGGTGGCGCACTTTCAAGCGTTCGAGCGGATGATTTGGGCGCTATCCCTCTAAAAGCACTAATGGAGCGCCATCCTGATTTAGATTGGTCGGCGATTGATGATGTGATTTTGGGTTGTGCCAACCAAGCGGGCGAAGATAACCGCGACGTGGCCCGTATGTCGTTATTGCTGGCGGGTATGCCTATCGAAGTATCCGGTACAACAATCAACCGCCTGTGTGGTTCAGGCATGGATGCCATTAGCCATGCTGCACGCACTATCAAAGCGGGCGAAGCGAAGCTGATGGTAGCTGGTGGCGTCGAATCCATGTCTCGCGCTCCATATGTGGTGAGTAAGCCGACCTCCGCGTTCGATAGAAACGGTCAGATGTTTGATACCACTATTGGTTGGCGTTTCATTAACCCGGCATTGCAAAATCAATATGGCACAGATTCAATGCCTGAGACCGCAGAAAACGTAGCGGAACGCTTCCAAATCAGCCGCGAAGATCAAGATGCGTTTGCATTGCGTAGCCAACAAAAAACGCAGCAAGCGAAAGAGAAAGGGGTACTTGCACAAGAGATTGTCCCGGTATCGATACCTCAGCGTAAAGGTGAATCTGTTGTTGCTGAAGACGAACACCCTCGTCCGCAAACGACTCTGGAGCAGCTCTCTGCACTCAAAACACCATTTGCGCAAGACGGTTCGGTAACGGCAGGAAACTCTTCTGGCGTGAATGATGGCGCTGCAGCCGTACTGATCGCTAGTGACGATGCCGTTAAGCAGTATGGGCTAACGCCTAAGGCGAAAATACTGGCAACAGCAACGGTTGGCGTAGAGCCTGCTATTATGGGTGTCGGACCAGCTCCGGCTGCGAAAAAAGTACTAGAAATAACAGGATTATCAATTAATGATATGGATGTTATCGAGCTCAACGAAGCATTCGCATCGCAAGCGCTGGCGGTATTGCGTGAACTAGGCGTCGCTGATGACGCCGAGCACGTAAATCCGAATGGCGGAGCTATTGCTTTAGGACATCCATTAGGCATGAGCGGAGCTCGTATCGTAATGGCTGCGAGCAATGAGCTAAAACGTAGAAATGGGAAATATGCTTTGTGCTGTATGTGTGTCGGCGTAGGGCAAGGGATCGCAATGATCATCGAAAACGTCTGAAATTAAAACAAATACAACAGACGTGATTTACAGCCAATAAGAAACAAAAGGACTTACGAGGAGATCGACACATGATTAAGTATTCAAATACGCTGGACGCGATTGAGACCGCTTCTGTAGAGGAGTTAAGAGAACTCCAGTTCAGACGCATGAAGTGGACGCTTGAACATGCCTATAAAAACTCACCGATGTACACCAAAAAGTTTGATGAAGCGGGGGTGCATCCATCAGACTTTAAATGTCTCGAAGACATTAATAAGTTTCCTTACACCACCAAGCAAGACTTAAGAGATAACTACCCTTTTAATTCTTTCGCAGTACCGATGGAAGACGTGGCTCGTATCCACGCATCTTCTGGTACAACGGGGCAGCCAACGGTTGTGGGTTATACGCAAAATGATATTGATACATGGGCAAATATTGTTGCTCGCTCGATTCGTGCCGCGGGTGGTAGCGCGAAAGATTTGATCCATATCTCTTACGGTTACGGATTATTTACTGGTGGTTTGGGTGCGCACTACGGGGCAGAACGCCTTGGTGCTGCGGTTATTCCTATGTCCGGTGGACAAACCGAAAAACAAGTTCAACTGATTGAAGATTTTAAGCCGACCATCATCATGGTGACACCTTCTTACTGTCTCAACTTGCTGGATAAATTGGAAGAGCATTACGGTGGTGACGCGTCAGGTTGTTCGCTGAAAGTCGGCATCTTTGGGGCCGAGCCTTGGTCAAATGAGATGCGCAAAGAGATCGAACGACGCTTAGGTATTGTTGCTCTCGACATCTATGGTCTTTCTGAGGTAATGGGGCCGGGTGTTGCGATGGAGTGTGCAGAAACCCAAGATGGTCCAACTATCTGGGAAGATCACTTCTATCCAGAAATCATTGATCCTGTTACTGGTAATGTGATGCCTGATGGTGAACATGGTGAGCTTGTCTTTACGTCGTTGACCAAAGAAGCTCTGCCGATCATTCGATACCGTACTCGTGACCTGACACGCTTGTTGCCGGGTACTGCTCGCACGATGCGTCGTATGGACAAAATTACCGGCAGAAGCGATGACATGTTGATCATCCGTGGGGTAAATGTGTTCCCATCGCAAATCGAAGAGCAGATTTTACAAATCGAACAGCTTAGTCCACATTACCAACTTGAAGTGATTCGCAAAGGTAATCTTGATCATTTGGTTGTATTGTTGGAAGTAAAAGACAATATTTATCTGGACCAAAGAGAAATGCTTACCAAGCGCCTGCAACATCAAATCAAGTCGATAATTGGCATCTCTACAACAATTGACTTACTTCCGGTAAATGGCATCCCTCGATCTGAAGGGAAAGCAGTGCGCGTGAGAGATTTGCGTCCAAAAGCTTAACCGTGAAATATGCCACTCTTGATAAAGCTTGAATTCGAGAGTGGTATAACAGCCCTAATTGTGAATAATACAAAGATTAATTAGGGAAGCGGATTGGCTTTCAATATTTAAAACGAGTTAAAGCCAAACATGGAGCTATTTTGAACCAAGATCTACATTCATTTTTCGAAGAAATTTCCGGTCACCAATCAGTCAGCGGTACATCGTTGATAGTTTCCTATTTTGGTGACTATTTGTGGACGTGTGGTGGTGGAATTTGGTTGGGTAACCTAATTCAAGCTATGGAAACTCTGGGCTTGAATCAGCGCGTTGTGCGTTCGTCTGTATTTCGTTTGCACAAAGATGAGTGGTTGACCGTCAATAAAGTAGGCCGCAAGAGTTATTATTATCTGGAACCTGCTAGATACAATGAAATGCTCCACGCCAACAAGAAGATTTACCATTCAGAGAAAGTAGCGTGGAGCAAACGCTGGAATATTATTCATACGTCACTTGGTCCGACAAATAGTAGTAAAGACAAGGTTAGGTACCTGCAACATAAAGGGTTTGGTTTGTTCGACAAGGATTTTTTCGTTCAGCCTGATCTGCAGCAATTGACGCCAGAAATTAAGCAAGAGATTACGAAAACCATCTCTAGCGCCAAGATTTTCCAGCAGGCTGAATTGTATTCTGAAAGCGAAGAAACCTTGAAAAATATGGTTCGGCAGTCATGGGATATTGAACGTATTGCAGAGGACTACCAGCAGTTTATCGAACGGTTTCGTCCAGCATGGGAAATAATAGAGTCCATGACGGATGATGCTATTAGTGAAGAAGATGCGTTTAAAATGAGACTACTGGTTATTCACTTTTATCGTCGAATCATTGTTAAAGATCCGGACTTACCAACGGAGCTGCTACCGGAAGACTGGCCACGAAAAGAGGCCGAACAGTTAACCACTAATATCTATCGAAAAGTTCACGCTAAGGCAATGACGTACGTAATGGATAGCAGCGAAACACCAAACGGAAAGCTGCCTGTTCCGTCACCAAACTACTACATCCGTTTTGGTGGTCTGAGCTAGAGTGAGCTTTGTAACAAGGAAGTACAATGCCCATCTATCAATTTGCTGACGTTATTCCCGTTATTCACCCTTCGGCGTTCGTTCATCCGAGCGCTGAAATCATCGGTGACGTCATTATCGAAGAAAATGTTTACATCGGCCCTCTGGCGGTATTGCGTGGTGATTTTGGTCGCCTTATCGTGAAAAAAGGGGCTAACGTGCAAGACAACTGTGTCATGCACGGTTTTCCTGGCAAAGAAACCATTCTCGAACAAAATGTCCATGTCGGGCACGGCGCTATCATCCACGGTTGTCATATCGGTGAAAACACTCTGGTAGGCATGAATGCCGTTGTCATGGATCTCTCACGTATAGGCAAGGAGTCCATTATTGGTGCGAACAGCTTTGTAAAAGCCAAGAGCGACTATAAGCCTAGGAGTATGATTTTAGGTAGTCCGGCAGAACGCAAAAGAGACGTTTCGGATGATGAACTTAAGTGGAAAGAACATGGCACATATATGTATCATCGCTTAGCTGAACGTTGTTTTAATGAGCTCAAACTTGTCGAGCCATTGACCGAAGTTGAAACGGACAGGCCTCAAGTAAGCTGGGACGTTAACCACGAACCCAAAGTTAGTTAAATTCGTATAATACCTGTGAAGTACCTTTACTGACTTGCCTCTCTCAATAACCGCTTGTCTATTTACGAGTGGTGTGAGAGAGGGACCTTCATTTACTCCTAATAAAAATCTATAAGACCATAGAGCCACTCGGGCTTTCTAAACATTACGTCTACGCTCGTCTAAGCCAATCAACACATTAACTTCACTAATGTAAACAAATTGTTTAATTAAACTTTCTTGTGGATCACAAATTTTTGTTTTAAACGTCTTTAACGCTCTTCAACTAAATAGCATGGAACAATACGAGATTCTAATTTAACTAATTGATATATATTAATTAAGTTTCTATTGATTGAATTATCATCTTACTTTTCTGAAAATTAATTACCCTGAGGTTAACAGTTTTGGCAATACGTTAATTGATTGGGGTTAACAATGTGATAACAATTGATGAGATTGGAAACGAAAGTATCACATATTGGAGGTGACTTAATGATCATTTACGGAGTAGCTCTACTTTCACTTTGTACACTCGCGGGCTTGGCGATAGGGCAAGTCTTGGGATTTTTACTTGGCATACCTTCAAATGTTGGGGGTGTTGGTATCGCAATGGTGATCTTAATTGTTGCGAGTGATTATCTTCAGAAACATAAAAAGATCGATGTAAAAACGGAACAAGGGGTTGCGTTCTGGAGCGCGATTTACATCCCAATCGTTGTAGCCATGGCGGCTAAGCAAAATGTGATTGGTGCCATTACCGGTGGACCGATGGCGATTACTGCGGGCGTTGCGGCTGTTGCCGTTGGGTTTGCGTTAGTACCGGTTATTACTAAAATGGGAACAAGTTCAGTGTCCCAACTAGACAATCAACAAGCATAAGTGGGGCGCTAATGTTTGAATCTCTTATCACTGTATCAAATAAATATGAGCTAATCGTAGGCTTTGCGGTCATTGGTTTAATGATGTGGTTCTCTTTCTGGGTATCTGAAAAGTGGACCAAAGGAAGAATTCACGGCTCAGCGATAGCGATTATGTTAGGCCTAACGTTAGCTTACGTTTCGGGAGCGATAAGTGGGGGAACAAAAGGAGCGGTTGATATCCCGCTCTTATCCGGAATTGGTTTATTGGGTGGCGCAATGCTTCGTGATTTCGCGATTATTGCTACTGGCTTTGGCGTCAAATTGGATGAACTAAAGAAATCAGGGATGTCTGGCGTGACAGCGCTCATTTTGGGTGTGGTGATGTCCTTTGTTTCTGGTGCCGCCATTGCGATGGCGTTCGGATATACCGATGCAGTAAGTATTACGACGATTGGAGCTGGAGCCGTGACTTACATTGTGGGCCCAGTGACAGGTGCTGCTCTTGGCGCAAGTTCTGAAGTGATGGCGCTCTCTATTGCCGCAGGCTTGGTAAAATCAATTCTGGTGATGATTCTAACGCCTTTTATCGCGCCATATATCGGCCTAAATTCACCTCGCTCTGCGATTGTGTTTGGCGGTCTGATAGGTACGTCTAGCGGTGTCGCCGCAGGGTTAGCTGCTACTGATGAAAAGCTGGTGCCTTATGGTTGTATCACAGCGGCATTTTATACGGCTTTAGGCTGTCTACTTGGTCCGTCACTTCTTTACTTCGCGGTAGTGAGTATTGTTGCGTAATAGATAGCAACCATTCAAACGCTCGCTATTACCAACAAAATAAACCCATTGGTTTGTCCATCATCTGCGAAAGACGGATTTCATCTATAAGGTATAGGGTAGTTACCTTGTAGATGACGTTTGTTTCCCTTCTACTTTTCCTCCCATAATTTAATCCTCTGTGATTCTCCAGCCAGTGTTATCTATTTCAATCGAATGCTAATTTTTTCCTCTATGCAATGATTCTTAAGCGGTTCTTAAGTTATGGCGATTAATCTTGGTGGCGAGTTTGAATCTTTCTTACGACTAACAGGAATAATCATATGGAACGTAAAACATTTTTAGCTTCAACAATGGTGATCGCAGGACTACTTTCTTTTGGTGCTTATGCTTCTGACCCAACATGTACCGAAGAAAGCCCAGATAACTGGATGCAATTCGACGCGGCTCAGAAAATGGTTGAGTCACAAGGCTATAAAGTTAAGAAGTTTAAACAAACCGATACAGGATGCTACGAGTTATATGGCTACGACACCAGTGGTAAGCGTGTTGAAATCTATTACAACCCAGTTGATATGACGATAGTAAAAGAGGAAGTCGATGACTAAGAAAACTCAGTGGGATCGAGTCGTTAAACTCACCCACTGGCTTGTGGCTAGTTTGTTCTTGATAAACTATTTCATTACCGAGGACGGTAGCACTTTACACCAGTGGGTTGGGTATTCTGCAGTTGGAGCCGTTGTCTTAAGGTTACTATGGGGATGTGTCGCCAAACCTCCGGCGCGTCTTACCTCCTTCTTACCCTCCGTTCCTAAAGCGATAGGGCATTTAAAAGAGGTGTATCAAACCCGAGTTGATGATCACCATGGTCACAATCCTGCAGGCGCGATAATGATTTGGTGCATGTGGATAGGGCTGATAGCTATCGGAATCTCGGGATATCTGATGGAAACAGACCGGTTCTGGGGAGAAGATTGGGTTAAAGAAATTCACGAGGCCGCAGTCAACTTAACCTTCGTGTGCGTTTGCGTTCATGTTGGCGCTGTGGTTTTGATGACGCGAATTACTGGCCACCCCTACTTACAAAATATGCTTCCTGGCGAACGAGAAAAATAGCCAGCCTTAAATTGAGGCGCAGAAAGCAAAACTCCTCAGTTGCTTTCTGTGCTTTTCTTCTTAGAGTCGATTGCGTCCTTACTCCACTCAGCTCACCAGATTGTTGTTAGATCCCACCGTTTTATTTGAGCCTGCCTGATTTTTGATAAGCCTTTGAATTTTTGAAGCTAAACTTGTTAAAATTTAGTTAAAGTGACATGCTGGCTGAAAGATTAGTTAGTATTTCGATAATAAATAAGAGCCGGTTCTAGGAGGAAGTATGCAGCAGGGAAAAGCGTTTCAAGATCAGATACCAAATAACCACTGTTTTGGCTGTGGACCAGAGAATGCGTCTGGTTTACAAATTAAGAGCCATTGGGTGGGGGATAATAAATCCGCTTGTACATTTATTCCGTCTGCTCATCACTGTGCCGGTCCTACACAGTTCCTAAATGGTGGGATCATTTCTACAGTAATTGATTGCCATTGTATCTGCACCGCAATTGCCAAAGGTTATCAGTTACAGGGACGAGAAATTGGCTCAGGTGAAGCAGTATGGTACGCGACAGGGAAATTAGAAGTTAATTACCTTAAGCCAGTACCCATTGATAAAGATGTTGAGTTGGTGGCGATCGTAGAAGAAATCAACGGAAATAAGATGACAGTGAACTGCGAACTTTTTTCTGATGGTGTTCTCTGCTGCACTGCCAAAGTTGTTGCGGTTCAAGTACCTAATAGCTGGTTTTCTGGGGATAAATGTAAGTGATAGTAATGTCACTCTAAACGTTCAATAAAATCATTGATAACAGGACGGATTCATGACGACACAAAAAGTGGCCATCATAACGGGTGGCGGCCGAGGTATTGGTGCTGCGACCGCGCAACTTTTTGCAAATAATGGATATGCGGTATGCATCAACTATAAATCCAATTCAGAAGCGGCAGCCCAGTTAGCGGAAGCCATCACCCGTAACGGCGGCAAATGCATTACTGTTCAGGCCGATGTATCTCAAGAAGAGGATGTTGCCCGACTGTTTTCTACCGTGGACCAAGAGTTAGGCCAAATTGCTGTGCTAGTGAACAATGCCGGTATCTTAAAGACACAGATGCGTTTAGAAGAGATGACGGCAGACAGAATTAACGCAATACTCGTCAATAATGTCACCAGTTACTTTTTATGTTGTCGCGAGGCCGTTAAGCGCATGTCTACGCGCCATGGCGGGGTAGGTGGCGTGATTGTGAATGTCTCTTCCGGAGCTGCTCGTTCTGGATCTCCGAACGAATACATCGATTACGCGTCGTCAAAAGGCGCGATCGACACATTAACCAAAGGCTTATCCTTAGAAGTCGCGTCTGAGGGTATCCGCGTCAATTGCGTGAGACCTGGCTTAATTCATACTGATATGCATGCGGATGGAGGAGAACCTGAGAGAATTGAAAGGCTCAAAAGTGTCATTCCACTGCAAAGGGGCGGGAAGCCAGAAGAAGTCGCCGAGGCCATTTATTGGTTAGCTTCCGAGAAGTCGTCATTCTCAACGGGGAATTATTTGGATTTAGCTGGTGGGTTATAATCGACAATCAAGCCTTGCTTAGTACCTCTGCTCGCTTTTGGTTACTTTATGTTTAGCTAGGCGTCGTCAATTAAAGGATATCTTGTGAAAATCAAATCCATCACTCCAGACCCGCTTGTTTGCCCTCTGTGTGGACAGCCGAACTTCTGTCTCAATTTAGGTGATAAAGACATCACTAAATCGTGTTGGTGTAACGACCCGTCGATAAAATTTCCCGAAGGGCTCCTTTCCCAAGTTCCTGAAGAAAAAAGAATAAAAGCATGTATTTGCAAAGCGTGCGCGTTAAAGTATCAGAACAGTATTAAAGAGAGTTAGTACACGTTGACAGCTTGGTATGCTAATTAAACTGAGCGTGCCCGTCTAAACAAGGAAAGTTAAGTGGAAATAAAAGAAGTCAGTTCACTCTCTGGTTTGGTTGCTCAATTGCATGCGCTTCTTACTGATTGCATAGAAAGTGGTGCGTCAGTCGGATTTTTAACGCCAGTTGATGAGCAGGAAGTTGATGCTTATTGGCAGTCGGTAGAGGTGGATCTGCGGGCTGGTTCCAGAAAGATCTTTTTAGCTTACGATAACGGAAGCGTCATTGGCGCAGTCCAGCTTTCTCTGTGCTCAAAAGCCAACGGTTCACACCGGGGTGAAGTTGAAAAGCTCATGGTAAAAACCAGTGCGAGAGGGCAAGGTGTAAGTAAAAAACTGATGTCACTGATGGAAAATACAGCTGCAGAAATCGGTTTGTCTTTACTGGTATTGGACACGCGACTCGGTGATATCGCATCCTCATTATATCGCGCTATTGGCTATAACGAAGCAGGACAAATTCCTCAATTCGCGCGTAGCTCTAGTGGAGAACTCGAAGCGACAGTCTACTTCTACAAGCTATTGTAATTAGGTTAATCCATGTCGAAAGTGATCTTGAAAGGCCATATTTTGGTGCCAGAACCGGAATTGCAGTTGGTAAAGCAAGAACTAGAAAAACATAAGCGCCTGACGTTGGAAGAAGCTGGTTGCATTACATTTCGCGTTACCCAAAGTGCAGAAAACTCATTGCGATTTGATGTGTACGAAGAGTTCATCAACGAGGCTGCATTTGAGGCTCACCAACTAAGAGTGAAGGAGTCACATTGGGGCAAAGTGACCAATAATGTAGAACGCCATTATGAGATATTGCTGGATTAAATTTTTCTCAAACGACCTTCCAGTTTGTCGCGCTGCTTCTCAACTTCTTCAATGACAAAGTTTCGAAACGCTCGTACGCGCTCGGTATGTCTTAGGTCTTCGTGGAGCAACATCCACAAATCCAGACCATAGAAAGCAGAGAATTGTTCATCGTATCGAGCCAATTCGTCATCAAAATCACCGATAAAGCAGGGTAAGAAAGAGAGTCCGACGCCCTGTTTTATCGCCATATGTGCTAATCCCGTATCATCAACGGTGAAGTCGTGCTTTCCTTCCGGGCAGACCTCTTTCGTCCAAGCGCGGTGGAAGTCGCAGCACTCAGTTCCGATCCAATTTGGCTTGTCGCCCGTTTTCTTTAAATGTTCTAGATAAGATTTTCTGCCGTATATCGCTGATGCAAAAGTGATTAACTTCTTCCCAATCAGTACTTCCGCTGGATTATTAGTGACTCGCAGTGCAACGTCAGTCTCTCGGTGCGGCATACTCAAGTACGTGTTTGAAGATTGTATTTCCAGATCGATGTCCGGGTAGGTTTGGTGAAAACGAGCAAATATGGGAAGGAAAAAAGCGTATGCGATGTGGTGAACGACCGTCACTCGCAGCGCGCCTTTGAGAAGTTTATCTTGGCCAGACAACATGTCCTCAGCGTTGAGTACTTCTCGCTCGACATGCTCGGCAGTCGCTCTGAGTTTTTCACCCGCGAGCGTCAGCCCATAGCCTCCTTGCATACGCTCTACTAAGCGCACACCAAGCTTGTTTTCCATTGCTCGAAGGCGTCTTGAAACGGTGGAGTGTTGTACCCCAAGCTCAGCGCCTGCGCCACTGACAGAACCACGGCGAGCGACGGCCAAAAATATCTTTAGATCATCCCAGTTCATACAAACCGTCCTTGTGTGCATTTTTGCACAGTTAATGGGCATTTTTTGGGGATAACGTTTTAATTTTTGCACACCTAAACTGATATTGCACATTAAAAAGTTTGCTCATTAATAGAGTGAGAACCGAGTTTCTGAGAGAGGTGTTGTCATGAAAAAGTTAGCTGTGGTTCAACGTGCGTCTGGATTTTTAGATAAGCAGCAGAGCATCGCGTTGGCGGTTGAAAGTATTCAGTCTGCTGCCAATAACGGCGCAGAGCTTGTTGTTTTTACGGAAGCCTTTATTCCTGGTTATCCTGTCTGGTTATGGCGTCTGCGCCCTGGCAAAGACTGGGGGACAACAGACAGTCTTTATCAACGCTTAATGAGCAACGCGGTTGATTTAAGCTCATCGGATTTAGAGCCGATTTATGAAGCGGCAAAGCGTCATCACGTCACGGTTGTATGCGGCATTAATGAACGCGACTCCAGCGTCAGCCGAACAACGCTATACAACACTTACATCACGGTTTGTCATGAGGGCAATCTCATCAATGTGCATCGAAAACTGATGCCGACTAACCCAGAGAGAATGGTATCGGGCTTTGGTGATGCGACTGGATTACGGGTAGTAGACACACCGGTCGGCAGGATTGGCGCACTCGTTTGCTGGGAAAATTACATGCCGTTGGCACGTTATGCGCTTTATGCTCAGGGCGTCGAAATCTACATTGCGCCTACTTATGACAGCGGCTCGGACTGGACTGAAAGCTTGCGCCATATCGCCAGAGAGGGCAGATGCTACGTTGTCGGCAGTGGTAATTTGTTGAGAGTTAACGATCTGCCTGATGACTTCCCAGAAAAAGAAACCCTCTATCCTGATAAAGACGAGTGGATTAACGGCGGAGACTCCACCGTCATCGCCCCCGGCGGGGAGACGTTAGTTGCCCCATTGCATGAAGAGGAAGGGATTTTGTATTGCGATATTGATACAGATAAAGTTGCTGCCGCCAGACGCTCTTTCGACGTTGCAGGCCATTACTCTCGCCCAGACATATTTACACTCAACGTAAATCGAGCGCCGCAAACATCTCTGCGTATCAGGGAAGCCGAGTAAGAAAATCCCCCATCAGATGGGGGATTTCGCTTTAGGCTAGTGTTGTCACTAAGTGATCGGTGGAGGAATAGACCAACTTACCATCAACGTAGGTGGCATCTACGTTTCGATCATCCCCTAATATCATCAGCGCGAACAGCTTATCTTCTAAACTTTTCGCATGTTGCTGTCGAAGGTGTTGTAAGTCTGTTGCGGCCCAGTCTAAGACTGCAAAATCGGCTTCTTTGCCTATTTCAAAGTTACCAACTTTATCGTCGATACTGAGTGATTTCGCCCCGCCAAGAGTCGCGAGATATAATCCTTTAAATGGGGACAACTTTTTATCTTGTAACTGCATGACTTTGTAAGCTTCATTTAAGGTTTGGAACTGGCTAAAACTGGTGCCAGCACCCACGTCAGTCCCTAATCCCACGCGTACATTCTTCTGTTCGGCTTTCTCTAAGTCGAAAAGCCCGCTACCCAGAAACAGATTCGAGGTAGGACAGAACGAGATAACAGAATCCGTGTCCTCAAACGCATTCCACTCCCGTTCAGTGAGATGAATCGCATGGGCAAAGACGGAGCGAGCACCAGCCAGACCGTAGTGTTGGTAGACAGAAAAATAGTCTTCGTGTTCAGGGAAAAGAGACTTCACCCATTCCACTTCATTTTTGCTTTCAGAGAGGTGAGTTTGAACGTAAACATCTGGGAACTCTGCTTTGAGTTTGCCAGCTGCCGTTAATTGCTCACGTGACGACGTAGGAGCAAACCTTGGGGTAATGGCGTATTGAAGGCGTTTGTGATTATGCCATTTCTCAATCAGTGCCTTGCTGTCTTTGTAACTGGACTCTGGCGTGTCGAGTAAGTAGTCCGGTGCATTGCGATCCATCATGACTTTACCGGCAATAATACGCATGTTTTTCTCAAGCGCTTCTTCAAACAGAGCGTCGATGGATTCGGGATGAACCGTACCGAATACTAAAGCGCTGGTGGTGCCATTTTTTAGCAGCTCATTAATAAAGAATCGGGAGATCACTTTTGCATGTATTTTGTCTTCAAACTGCTTTTCGGTTGGGAAGGTATAATTCTCTAACCATTCGAGTAGTTGTTTGCCATACGAAGCAATCATCTCTGTTTGAGGGTAGTGAATGTGAGTATCAATAAAGCCTGGTACGATAAGTTTGCCGCGATAATCCACGATGTCGGCATATTGAGTTGTATCTGAATCGCTGAACGCTTTCACGTCTTTGATGAGACCATCTTCAACGACTAACAGACCGTCTTCAAAATATTGAAAAGCGTGTTTGGGGTTGGTTACCTTGGCAGGATCTTCGAGAAAGTGGAGCAAGCTCGCACGTATCGCCATCGTTTTCGGCATCGAGTCAGAAGAAAATGGTTCAGTATTCTTTAAGTATAGAACGTTCGATTTGTGGTTCATAAGTCACTCCATTGAATATGTTTGATACCCATGGTTTTTGACTTATCTGCGTAAGCCCTTGTCAATAGAGTAGTGTATGTAACAACCGAAAACCATTAAAAGCAAAGTGACTAAGCCAGAAGTATGCCAGCTTGGAAATTCGTTATGTTCCTATATAGATTGATGATTCAGTGCATTTATGTTGCCGGAATAAGGGTGATATTCGAACCAAACTGGTGAGAGATATAGAACCTTTGACCTCAAGTGGTGCATTGACTTGGCGTGATTACATCGTGGCAATGGTTGATTGAATTGCTTGTTTACGAGCTGCGAGAACACGCCTACATTTCTATATGTGTAACCCAAATCAAGTGATTCGCAGACTGCACGGATTAATGTCGAGCGACACAAAATATAAAGCGTAGGGAAGGTGGGATGGCTGAATTTATTTTACCCAGTGGTAACGTGATACCACAGTTGGGGCTGGGAAGCTGGTACATGGGCGAGGACCCACGATCGCGACAACAGGAAATCGACGCGTTACGCTTTGGTATTGAATATGGCGCGAAGTTAATCGATTGTGCAGAAATGTATGGCGAAGGTGAAGCCGAACGTATTGCTGGTGAGGCAATGGCTGGATATCGCGACAGATTGTATGTGGTTAGTAAGTTTTATCCCCACAACGCCTCCAGAGAAGGCGTAATTGCGGCTTGTGAGCGAAGCTTGACCCGTTTGAATACGGATCATCTCGATCTTTATCTGCTGCATTGGTCGGGTACCGTCCCGTTTGAGGAAACGCTGGAAGCACTTTATCAGCTAAAAACCCAAGGTAAAATTCGTGACTATGGGGTGAGTAATCTTGATATCGATGAGCTGGAAGATTTTTGCGCGGCTGACAAGGTTGGGCTATGCGCAACAGATCAAGTACTCTATAACCTTTCGCATCGTGAACCGGAGTGGGCTGTGAAACCGTTTTGCGACAAACGCAACATGGCGATGATGGCGTACTGCCCACTCGATCAGGGCGCTTTGGTACACCATCCAGAACTGATAACTATCGCGGAACGTCACCAAGCGACGGCGGCTCAAATTGCATTAGCCTGGCTGACTCGACAAAAAGGCGTGGTTGCGATTCCCAAGTCCAGCTCGATTGCACGTACGAAAGAGAATCTAGATTCAGTAAAAATCGTACTGACCGAAGAGGATATTCGAGAGCTAGACAAAGCCTTCCCCGCGCCTGTTAACGAGCATGAAGGAAGGATTGCCATTCGATGATTCTTTTATCAGCCCTGAGAGGGTAATTTATCAAGCACGGTCAAACCTTTATCCATAAGCTCTACTTTAACGACTTGCGATAGGTTCAGATCGGTGATGATGCCATCAAACTCCTCAATATCTAACGCGTGGAAACTACCGACGCGACCATATTTGGTAGAGTCGGAAATCAGGTAGTTTGTTTGCGCCGCTTTTGCTATAGCTTTTTTAACCCACACTTTGCCTTCATTGGGTGTAGACAGTCCTTTTAAGCTCCAAGATGAAGACGATATGAAGGCGATATCAATGTTCATTCCCGCGAGGAATTCAGCAACCTTTCCGCCAATACTCGATTGGTTTTCGCGATCAACCTTTCCACCTGTATGGTATAGCTCACATTGACTATGGGTCATTAGGTAAGCCGCTATCGAAAAGTCATTGGTGATCACCAGCAGATCATCCCGGTCGACGATTCGATGGGCAATACTTAACGCCGTTGTGCCTGCATCCAAATATACCGTGGCATCTTTATCTATTAACGTCGCGGCAATTTGAGCAATGTGCGCCTTTTCATCAGCCTGTTGTTCTACTTTCGCATCGTGTGACAACTCACTATGCAGTACCTGAGCAAGCTGCACCCCGCCGGAAACAGAGACCACTTTTCCCGAAGACTCTAGTTTCACAATATCACGACGAATCGTCATATGTGACACACCGAGATGCTCTGTTAAATCAGAGATACTGAGGACTTCTTGGTGTGATAGAAGGGACAAAATTGTTCTTTGACGTTCTGCTGGAATCATTATTTCACTTCATGTTCTTGTTTTTCAGTATCCTAACAACCTTTCTCTATTTTGTGAATATCTGTGAACATATGTTGCGTTAACAGTGTTAAGGATGTGAACTCACTCAAAACAACGGTGTTACTACACTTATAACGAGTGAAATATCAGTTAAATGTTAATATTTGTTAAAAATGTGACTTAGAGCGGAGTCCAGATGTTAACCTTCACATATAATCACAACCAATAAACAAGAATTAACAAAATTCAGTTCAATATTTACCAAGAAGGCATTGTTACTATGAGTGAAGTTCAATCTGTCGGTGTGATCGGTTTAGGATCAATGGGTATGGGCGCAGCAAAATCTTGTGTGCGTGCAGGTCTTGATGTTTATGGTTTTGATTTAAATCCTCAAGCTCTTGAAGAGTTGGCGGAATTTGGCGCAAAAGCCGTTTCAACCAATGCGGTGGAGTTTGCCGATAAGCTGGATTCTGTTCTGGTCCTTGTCGTGAATGCACAACAAGTAAATACCGTATTATTTCAAACAGGTCTTGCAGCTTCATTAAAACCGAACACGCCAGTAATGGTCTCAGCAACGATTTCTGCTGATGCTGCTAAGCAAATAGAAGCAAAACTTGCAGAGCACAATCTGGTAATGCTGGATGCGCCAGTATCTGGTGGTGCAGTGAAAGCAGAAGCTGGTGAAATGACCATCATGGCATCTGGTGCTCAAAGTACATTTGATGCACTCGAGCCCGTCCTCAAAGCCACAGCAGCAAAAGTTTACAACATTGGTGAAGCGATTGGCCTTGGCGCGACAGTCAAAATCATCCACCAGTTATTAGCTGGTGTTCACATTGCTGCCGGCGCAGAAGCCATGGCACTCGCGGCCCGCGCAAATATCCCTCTGGATCTTATGTACGACGTGGTAACAAACGCTGCGGGTAACTCTTGGATGTTTGAGAACCGTATGAAGCATGTGGTCGATGGCGATTATTCACCAAAATCGATGGTCGATATCTTTGTTAAGGATCTCAACCTTGTGTCTGAGACAGCGAAAGATCTTAAATTCCCACTGGCGTTGTCTAGTGCAGCACTAAACATGTTTGTCAGCGCAAGCAACGCTGGTTTTGGTCAGGAAGACGACAGTGCGGTGATCAAGATTTTTGATGGTATTGAATTACCTGGTGTAGATAAGTAAGCGTACTGGAGTGGAGAAGTAAATATGTTATTAGGCGTTATCGCGGATGACTTTACTGGCGCAACCGATATTGCAGGTTTTCTGGTTGAAAACGGCATGCGAACTGTGCAATTAAACGGAATCCCAGCAACGGAGATTGACGTAAACGCGGATGCGGTTGTGATCAGTCTGAAATCTCGCTCATGTCCTGTTGACGAAGCAATCCAAGACTCTGTCGCGGCACTTCAGTGGCTGCAAAAACAAGGTTGTCAGCAGTTCTATTTCAAGTACTGCTCAACATTTGACAGCACAGCAGAAGGCAATATTGGCCCTGTTACTGACGCATTACTGGCTGAACTTGGGGAAGACTTCACGATCGTTTGTCCTGCACTGCCAGTAAATGGTCGTACGGTCTACAACGGGCATCTATTTGTGTTCGAAGATCTGCTAAGTGATTCTGGTATGCGTAATCACCCAGTGACACCAATGACCGATTCAAGCCTGATCCGCATGATGAACGCGCAATCAAAAGGTACAACTGGCTTGGTTAACTTCCAAACGATTGAACAAGGTGCAGAGGCCGTTACTCAGCGTTTTACTCAACTTAAAGAGCAAGGTCATCGTTACGCTGTAGTCGATGCGTTCAACGCACAGCATCTGGTTACGCTGGGAGAAGCGGCTAAATCGCTAAAACTTATTACTGGTGGTTCAGGTCTGGCTGCGGGGCTTGCTAAAAACTGGGCTGAACAGCTCGAAGATCAGAGCAATGCCAAACAAGAAGGTAAACCGGCGAAAGCACCAACGGTGGTATTTTCTGGCTCATGCTCTGTGATGACCAATCAACAAGTTTCGGTTTATAAGCAACAAGCCCCTCATTTTGCTATCGATGTTGAGGCCTGTCTGACTAATGAGGATTACTCGGATGTCGTTTTCGATTGGGTCATGACAAATATCGCAAGTGAATTCGCACCTTTAGTTTACGCGACCGCGGATGCGAGCGCTCTGAAAGCGATTCAAGAGCAATATGGCGCTCAGGCTTCAAGTCACGCGGTAGAGCAGTTCTTCAGCCAACTCGCCGTCAAACTTCAATCAAATGGTGTGAAGAACTTTATTGTCGCGGGAGGGGAAACCTCGGGTGTCGTTACTCAAAGCCTGAAAGTTAAAGGTTTCCATATTGGCCCTCAAATCGCACCAGGTGTTCCTTGGGTTAAGTCGGTAGAAGGTGAGCTTTCACTGGCACTTAAATCTGGCAACTTTGGCGACGAAAACTTTTTCGCCAAAGCCCAATCATTCTTTGCATGAGTGAGGTACGAATGAGCAACAACTCTAAGACGGAGCAACAGCTTCGAGAACAAATGGTAACACTGGCGCGCTCTATGTTTGAGCGCGGCTACGCCACCGGTGGTGCTGGTAACCTGTCGATAAAATTACCCAATGGCCACTTTCTGGCAACACCGACGGGTTCTTCATTTGGCCGCCTTGTAGCAGAAGAGTTATCCGTAGTGGATATCGATGGTAATCACATCTCAGGTAAGAAACCTTCAAAAGAGGTGGCGTTCCATCTGGCAATTTACCGTAACAACTCTGAGTGTAACGCGATTGTGCACCTTCACTCGACTTACTTAACCGCACTGTCGTGTCTGGAAGGGCTGGATCGTGACAACGCAATAAAAGCGTTTACTCCATATTATGTGATGCGCATTGGGGAGCTACCGGTTATCCCTTACCTACGTCCGGGTGACCCACAAATTGCAGAGGAATTGTCACAACGAGCCAGCGACTATCGAGCATTCTTACTGGCGAATCATGGGCCTGTCGTCACGGGCACTGACTTTGAAGATGCTGTAGATAATGCAGAAGAGCTCGAAGAAACCGCGAAACTGGCTTTCATTCTTAAAGACAGCAAGATCCGTTACTTAACAGATGCTGAAGTCCAAGATCTAAAAGGGAGAGGTAAATAATGGCTAAGTTTGCAGCAAATCTCACCATGCTATTTACAGAAGTACCATTTCTGGAACGTTTTGAAAAAGCGCATCAAGCGGGATTTAAAGCGGTGGAATACCTTTTTCCTTATGCTTATGAAGCGCAGGATCTGGCAGACAAAATGCAGCAATTTGGATTCGAACAAGCCCTGTTCAACATGCCTCCTGGTGACTGGGATGCTGGCGAAAGAGGCTTTGCAGCAATCCCTGGCCGCGAAGATGAGTTTAAAGCCAGTGTAGACACCGCGTTAATGTATGCCGACAAGCTGAATTGCAAAAAGGTACACGCGATGTCTGGCATCGTTGATAAGCAATTTACTCGCGAGCAACATGTAGAAACGTTTATCGCCAATGTTCGTTATGCAGCAGACAAGTTTGCTGAGCATGGCATTGAGCTCATGATCGAGCCGCTAAATAGCCGTGACGTTCCCAACTACTTCGTCGCTCATCAGCGTGAAGCTGTTGAGTTAATTAAGCAAGTCAACCGACCAAATGTGAAGCTGCAACTGGACCTTTACCACGCACAAATTATGGACGGTGATTTAAGCACGCTTATCCGTGAGGTTGCGCCGTACACGGGTCATATTCAAATCGCGTCAGTGCCAGAAAGACACGAGCCTTCTGAAGGAGAACTGAACTATCCGCATCTGTTCGATGTTTTAGACGACTCAGGTTATCAGGGCTGGATCGGGTGTGAATACAACCCAAGAAACACTACAGAGGAAGGACTCGATTGGGTTAAGCCGTACCTGTAAAGAATAAAGATATAAGAGGGCTTTGCTGAGCAAAGTCAGATGAAAAATAAAGATAACTTAATCAAAAAGATTAAGTGTCATAAATAACAATAAGTGCTTTGGGCATAACTTGATTGCCCATAGCACAAACCCTACACACGAGACAAAGGAAACAAAAATGGACGGAGCATTAATAGGAATTGTGATTGGCATCATTGCCATGATGGGGATGATAGTAAAAACACGTATCCCAGTAGCACTCGCAATGGTTATTGCCAGTATCATTATGGGCTTGTTTGCTGGAATGGCCCCAACCGATCTAATTAACGCGATTAAAGCTGGCTTTGGTGGCGTACTGGGCGGTATCGGCCTAATCATCGCATTTGGCGTGATCATGGGTGCGTGTTTTGAACGCTCTGGCGCTGCGGTTCGCATGGCGAAAACCTTCGTAAAAATTTGTGGTAAAGGCCGTGAGGATCTCGCGCTTGGTTTCACCGGCGTTCTCGTGGCAATCCCTGTATTCTGTGACTCTGCGTACATCATTTTGCACTCTCTTGTCCGCGCAATTTCACGAGATACGGGTAAATCAGCGGTTGGCTTAGGCGTAACTCTTGCTCTAGGCTTGTTGATTACTCACGCACTTGTTCCGCCAACACCAGGTCCAGTGGCTGTTGCTGGTATTCTCGGTGTCGACCTTGGGGAATACATGCTTTGGGGCTTAATGGTATCAATCCCAATGATGTTGCTATCGATGATCTACATCCGCCGCGTAGGTAATGAATACTACCGAGTTCCAAATGGCGAATCTTGGATTACGAATCAAGCGGATTGGGCGAACCTTGAAAAAGTAAAAGCAACAGATGACAAAGAATTACCTGGTAACTTCTTATCGTTCGGTCCTATCCTTATCCCTATCGCACTTATTCTAATCAATACGTTAGTAGGTAAAGGTGATTCAGCATTACATACAGTTCTTTCTCTACTGGGTAACCCTGTAGTTGCAGTTGGTCTGGGTGTTCTAATGGCGCTTTATGGTCTGACTCGTAAGATTGAACGTAAAGATATGGTTGGCTCAATGGACGATGCCTTATCGACAACGGGTTTAATCCTTGTAGTAACAGGTTGTGGTGGTGCAATGGGGGCGGTTCTAAAAGCGTCTGGTGCGGGTCCACAAGTTGCTGAAGCTATCGCAAGCAGCGGTATTCCACCGCTATTAGTTCCATTGGCAATTGCTTCTATGCTTCGTCTAATCCAGGGCTCTGCAACTGCGTCTATGATGGTTGCGGCGACAATGACTCTGCCTCTTGTAGAAACATTAGGTCTAGACCCTGTTTTCGTAGCGTTGGCGTGTGCGGTAGGTCCTGTAGGTTTCTCTCACCTAAATGACTCTTACTTCCACATCATCAACCGCACGCTTGGTATCACTGAGTTAACGGATCAATTGAAGATTTGGTCTGTATCGTCAACGATTGCATGGGCGATCGGTGCATCAATCATCATGGTACTAAACTTAGTGTTTGGTAAAGGCGGCACTATCATTGATCCACTAGTACCAATTGCTGTGCTTGCGGCGGTTATCGTCGCGGTAAAAATCAAAAGTGGTAAAACAAAATCAGTAGAGTCGCTTGCCTAATCTGACAAGAACTCAACAACAAAAAGCCCCATATTGTAAGCCTCAATATGGGGCTTTTTGTTCATGAAAAATTGTCAAGATTGCTGTTGCGGGAAGCTACATTTGCTCATTTTCATTTCAATCACTAATACTTACTGAGTATCGGCTTAAGGCCAGAAGTTGAGGAAAGGAAGTATTGTGAAGAAACTGCGTATTAGCTCTTGCTCATTAAACCAGACTCCAATGGATTGGAGTGGAAACCTGCATAACATTCAAAAAGCAATCAAGATTGCACATCAAGCCGGAGCCGAACTGCTTATTACGCCAGAGTTGTGCATTTCTGGTTATGGCTGTGAAGACTTTTTCCATAGTCCTCATGTCTCCGAGCGCGCACTGAAAAGTGTCTCTGACCTAACGCAGTCGATTCCCAATAGCATGGCGGTATCTGTTGGCTTACCCGTGATGATTAACAATCGGGTTTACAATGGTGTTGCGCTGGTTACGCATGAGGGCATTCAAGGTATCTCTCTAAAGCGGAATTTAGCTGCGAATGGTCTTCATTATGAGCAACGTTGGTTTACGCCATGGACTCGAGATAAAAACGCGACGGTGGTACTCAAAGAGGGGACACCACCTGTGCGTGTTGGCAATCTGGTTTACAGCGTTAACGGTGTCAAAGTTGGTTTTGAAATCTGCGAGGATGCCTGGGTTGCCGACCGCACTTCGGAACGCTTCTTCAATCAGGGCGTGGAAGTCATTGCAAATCCAAGTGCTAGTCACTTTGCGATAGGTAAATCGCTCACTCGTAAGCGGCTGGTGGAAGAGTCAAGCCGTGTATATTCGGCCTGTTATGTGTATTCCAATCTATCAGGGTGTGAATCTGGCCGGGCAATTTATGATGCTGGCGTGATGATTGCGGTTGATGGCAGTTTGGTTGCCAAAGGCGAACGTTTTCACATGAGTGATGTGGAGGTTGTGACAGCCGATGTCGACTTATCCCGCAGCAGGATTGGTCAAATCAATAGTAGTCAACGCTATTATGAGGAACATGACTTTGATACAGAGGCTGTCGTCAAAGTAACACTCGGTAAATCTCTTAACTCTCCCAAGTTGCATGTACCGCCGCTAAATCAGCCTTGGGAAGACAGTGAATATCTGGAACATGAAGAAGCTTTGCGTGCGATAGCAATAGGTTTACGTGATTGGCTTAGAAAGACACATACTGGTGGCTACGCGCTTTCATTAAGTGGCGGAGCAGACTCTGCTTTGGTCGCTAGTGCTGTTTATACATCCGTTATCCTAGAACTTTGGGAGCTGGTTACCAAAACAGAGAAAGATGACGAGTGTTCACTACCAGACCATTTGAGTCAATTTTTGAGCGAAGATCAAAGGAGTAAATTCAAACAGGCGGGGTCCTCAAACAAACTAGAGCAATTCGTCAGGGATACGGCATCAGCAATAATGGCGAACATGCTGACAACTGCATATCAGGCCAGCGCGAACAGCGGTTCCGTTACTCGTACTGCTGCGCAAAAAGTAGCGGAGTCATTTGGTGCGAAATTTCTAAACCTCAGTGTTGCTGAGGTGGTGAAGAATTACGAGTCGATGATATCAAAAGCAACCAATCTAGAGCTCAATTGGAATGATCACGATATTGCGCTGCAAAATATTCAGGCACGTGTGCGCTCTCCAAGTATTTGGTTCATCGCTAATCTGGAAAATAAACTGCTGCTGACAACGAGCAACATGTCGGAAGGGGCGGTAGGTTACTGCACAATGGATGGTGATTCTTCCGGAGTCCTCGCACCTATTTCCGGTGTCACTAAAAGCCGAATTCTCAAGTTACTGGTATGGCTAGAGCAAAAAGGATTTTATTGCACTGGTAATCACATCATGAAGCTAGAAGCGCTTTCTTATATCAATAATCAACGTCCAACGGCGGAGTTGCGCCCCGAAGAACAAAGTGATGAAGAGGATTTGATGCCTTATGATGTGCTCGATCGTATGGTTTTTTTGACCTTAGAAGCCGGTATGTCACCAAGGGATATTTTTGATGCAATGACGGAAGAATTTGAACGCGTAGACAACCAAACCATGGCCACATATATCGTCAAATTTTTTAAGTTGCTGTTTCGCAATCAATGGAAACGAGACCGTCAGGCCCCGGGTTTTCATATCGAACTCAATAGCTTGGATCCGAAAACCTATAAACGTTTTCCGCTTCTAAGCTCTGGATACCAAGAGGAGCTAGCCTTCATCGAGGATAATTGCTGGATGAAAGACAGCTAGCGTGATTCAAGATCCGTTCTAACTGCTCCCTAGCTTTCTCTTTGTCCTCATATTTAAAGTATTGATGTTGAGGATGATTAGGTGAAGAAGATGATCTGATCATCGTCAGATGTGACTAAGCTTGCTTTCTTTTGTTCAATCAATTGCGCCGCACATGCAGGGGTCACTGCCTGAACTTGCCCTTTAGATTTAAGCGTTAATGTTTCCCATGCCTGATCTCGGTATTTACCTGCTTGAGTATATTGAATGAGTACTTTCATAGTTTCGCTCTGTTGTCATTGACGTGCTACTTAAACTAATCCGTTTATTTAAGTTGCACACTAGTTAAAAACGAAACATAAGTTTAACCAAATGAGTTTGACAGGTTTCTTCTGCGCTAAAAGTGGAAATATCATTTTGAATAACAAAGATATTACCAAGTTAAAAACCAATACACTTACAGGTGATTTATTTTTTAATGCCTAATTAAATAGTCAATTTATATTTCTCATAAAGAAAATTAACGGATTGTTACCACTTCGGCTGGTAGAAATAATTCAAAAAAACTGCGTGGGCATTCGGCCCAAACACGGCGAGTTGCAAACGCAGAGCGACAACGATGTTGTTTGTGAATTTGCTCTGTCTCGAAAGTGGCTTAACTATTTTTGAGAGGCTTCTTGAACTTCTATTTGCTTTAGCTTTTTGTTCATGGCTCTGATAAAAACGTTAAACATTATGCCACTGACTAAGCTACTTATCGTTATGGTAAAAAAGGCGGAAACAATCCAATCCACCAACGCGAAATCACTCACAATGACTCTGGGTTGATAGAGCGCGACACCAAGAATGACGACCCAATGCTTTATGCAATAGAAGCACTTAAACAGGTAGCCAATCATATACCCACACTTATTGGCAAGGTTCTGGACCGGGATAAAAAGTTCAGTTTGCGTGATGGTGATAGAGATACTGGATGCAGCAACGGCTAACACAAAACAGACCCACAAGCTTTCTGCTTGCGTTGTACTTAATAATTCAAACATAAAACGATCTTACTTAACTTAAACTGTAGCATCAAAAGATACATTAAAGTTTGTGCGAATATCAACCACAAAACAAAGCTGGGTATTCTTTTATTCGTTTTGGTGTGTTGCTTCTGTGTGCTCGGTATATTGACGGGTAAACTCGTCACTCAAAGAGGCGAGGGTGACTTGTGACAGGCGTTTGAGTAACAGCGCTTCAGCTTCTTGTAGCGCTTCGTTTAACGATGTATTTACCGACTTCTCGACAAGGCAGTTAGGATTTTGGTTATCAAAGCCAATAGAAAATACTTTGGGTTCACCGATGGCTTGGTAAATATCAAGAAGTGTCACTTTTTCCAGGTCACAACTGATAGACCAGCCGCCGTTCTTACCTTTTGTCGACGTTATATAACCTGCTTTGTTCAAACCAGACATGGTTCTACGAATGACGGCAGACTGGGTTCCGAGCATAGTAGCAAAGTGCTGCGAGCTCATTGGTTTATTTTCGTGAGCCAAGTGAAGCAAGATGTGAAGTACGCGTGATAACCGACTGTCTAAATTCATAAAATTATTGTAAATCCGACTGAATAAGAGCCGACATCATAACAATATCGTCAGTGTTCAGCACGTGTAATTGGTGAAGTGAGGTGGCATGGCTTCCCTTATCTTAGTTGTCTGGGGGAAATCAATCATCGCCGATGAATAGCGACAGGAATGCGTCGAGGTCCAAAGTTCTCTCTTGGTCCTGAAAATCGCCCAGGGATTTTGTGGCCACAGTGGTTGCAGTGGCCAGTGTCGTCTAAATGGTATTCTCCGAGTTGATACCAATCTCTCTCAATGATCGATTTACCGCAAGAAGGGCAATAGGTGGCATCGGAGTCCGGATCGTGAACATTGCCACAATAGACAAAGTGTAATCCGTGCGAGAGAGCGATATCCCGAGCTCGCAATAAGGTGCTCAGCGGGGTTCTGCCTTTGTCTAGCATTTTGAAATCCGGGTGGAAGGCGCTGAAATGAAGTGGCACATTTGCCCCCAGGTTCTCAAAAATCCACTGGCACATGGCGTTAAGTTCGGTATCACTGTCGTTTTCACCAGGAATGAGTAACGTGGTGATTTCAAACCATACGTCGGTTTCTTTTTTCAAGTACAGCAAGGTATCTAAAACAGGTTGTAGATGACCGTGACATATCTTGTGATAGAAATGCTCTGTAAAGCCTTTCAAATCGATATTTGCGGCATCCATATGACGGTAGAACTCTTCTCTTGGTTCTTCGCAGATATAACCTGCGCTGACCGCAACGCTTTTCAAACCAAGGTCACGAGCCGCGATAGCGGCATCGATGGCATACTCCATAAATACTACTGGGTCGTTGTAGGTGAACGCTAAGCTTTTACAACCGTATTTCAATGCCGTTTTCGCTAGCTCTTCTGGCATAGCGGTGTCACATAAGGTGTCAAATTCGCGTGACTTACTGATGTCCCAATTCTGACAAAACTGGCAACTAAGGTTACAACCAGCGGTCCCAAAGCTCAGAACACTGGAGCCGGGATAGAAATGATTGAGCGGCTTTTTCTCAATGGGATCGATGCAAAAACCTGAGGAACGTCCGTAGCTGGTCAGGACGATTTCTCCCTGCCGGTGCATACGCACGAAACAAGCGCCGCGTTTTCCTTCTCGCAGTGTGCATTTGCGTGGGCATACATCACAACATACGCGACCGTCCTCTAGCTTATGCCAGTAGCGAGTTGGGAAATAATCGGGAGGAGAGGTTTGCATAGTGAATTCACCCTCTAATGACCTACACTAAAAGTATAGTTGATGCCATACGAGTAGGAATGCAATGAAATATCGGGAAGCCGCGGTGGCCGGAAGATTTTATCCCGCAACAGCAAATGAACTCATAACTCAGCTCGACGGTTATTTTGCCGAACAAGCACTACTAACTGAGGCGCCAAAGGCACTTATTGTGCCCCATGCAGGCTACTTTTATTCCGGCGAAGTAGCGGCTAAGGCTTTTCGCCTGTTGAGCAATAGCAAAAATACGTTTTCTCGCGTTGTATTGTTCGGACCCAGCCACCATGTCGCATTAGATGGTTGTGCCGTCCCGGACAGTGATGTATTTCTTACCCCAACGGGAGAGGTGATGATAGATCGTGAGGGTGTTGAGGATTTGTTATCACAAGATCTGGTCGCAACATCAGATCAAGCGCATCATTGGGAACATTCGTTAGAAGTGCAGTTGCCTTTTCTACAATATTGTCTGAATGATTTCACGCTTTTACCAATAGTCGTGGGACGCGATTTACACGGATACGTTAAGCGAATATTGGAAACGGTGACTCAAACACCCAATACTCTCATCGTCGTGAGTAGCGACCTCAGTCATTACCATCCTTACAGCGAAGCCAATGAGATTGATGCCGATACCATTCAGCGTGTTTTGTCGTTTGGTAGCAACATTCACCCCGAACGAGCCTGTGGATGTAATGCAATCAATGGCTTGCTCGACTTCGCCAAGGAACAACACTGGGAGATTAAGTGTATTAATTACACCAATTCAGGAGATGTGATGGCCCATCATGAAAATCGCGCTCCAGAGCCGTCTGAAGGAGTCGTTGGTTATGCTAGCTTCATCTTGTTTTGAATTGACTCAGGAGGCCAAAACACGTCTTTTGCAAATGGTTTGGCAGGTTCTTGATGAAGCACTAAGAGGTAATGGTTTACAGCTACCGCCAGAGCCAGATCTTAAAGAGTTACTCAAGCCAGCCGCCTGTTTTGTTACGTTACAGCATCACGGCAAGTTACGCGGCTGCATTGGTTCATTAGAAGCGAATGAACCTCTGTGGCTTAATGTCTGTAAAAATGCGTATGCCAGCGGTTTTCAGGATTCTCGGTTCCTACCTCTTACACTGAGTGACCGAACTGGATTGAATGTCGATATATCCGTCTTATCAAACTTAAAGCCTCTCACAAATCATGGTGAAGCAACCTTACTGGCAACATTGCGTCCCGGTATTGATGGGCTGTTATTAGAAGATGAATGGCACCGAGCAGTGTTTCTTCCTTCTGTGTGGGAAGTTTTGCCGACCCCTGAACAGTTTGTTCGCGCGTTAAAGCGCAAAGGAGGGTGGCCAGAAACTTATTGGGACGAAGACATCGTTATCCATCATTTTACAACCGCCGTGATCTCTGAAATATAGTTTCGCCGCTGGTTCTATTTCTGACTTTGCAGAGCATGGGTAGGGTAGCGGTTTATCACATTTTCTAAAGTCATGATTCCAAACATGATTTTTCTAACAAATGATTCCGAGCTGCCAACAAAGTAAAAGTGGGAGTGCTTGGACCAGATTCGTTGCAGCTTTTTGTCTAATTTTGCTGCTTGTTCCAGAGATTCACTCCTGGTTGGATTGTTGCTGCTGATGTCTTGTCCAGATGCAGCAGCAGACTCAAAAAAGATCACGGCATCATAGCGTTCAAGTTCTTGCTCGAAAGTAGAGTTTATTTGCTTAAAGAAGTCACTTTCTGAATTGGGCCAGTAGGCGAGTCCATCAAGCGAACCACGGTCACAGACTAATAATCTGTCTGGATACTGGATTTTATAGATGTCTTCGAGGTTTTTTTGCAGTTGAAAAATGGTTTTTTGTACCATCTTAGTACTTTGTTCGTTGTCAGAACGTTCGACACCACCAGAGAAAAGTAGTGTGGCTGCCTCAGGAACAACCACAATTTTATCCCTCAGTTCTCTGCGAAAGAGATCCAATGCAGTAGTTTTCCCTCCGCCCGGGCCGCCGGTTACCACGACTTGTAACTGCTTTCTCATCCTAGCCTCTGACTTAAAGTAGTTAGTTGATATTTAAAGCATAGTCAAAAAATATACAAAGTTAGGTAATGTTAGGTTTAATAGATGGCTGGCTCTATAAGCCACTTACAAACTAGGCAGTACAAATATTTCTGAATCCATGAATGATTCGTGCTGCCTAAATAACTTCGAACGCAAGTCGTTTTTCATCATGCATATTGATCGAGTGCATTTCGATGGATCCTTGATGGAACTCACACAAAGTAATACGAGGGTCAGGAATAAAGTTGTTCGCACTGTAACCTGCGCCAGTATCAATAAATAACTTATTTTTCTTCATTTTGGGGCTGTTTAACGGGGTATGGCCGGACACAACAAAATCAACATTATCAATGTGCTTACCTGTACTTCTTAAAATATCATCCCGCCCCCAAAGCATGGCCTTAATCGAGTCTTTATCTACGGATTTTTCGTCGGGTGGCCACAGAGTAAATGGGTATTCCGCATGCAGTACACCGATGCGCCACTGGTTAACTTCCACACTAAGCGTCAGGCTAAAGCACGAGGCAACGGTTTCTCTGGCGGCTTCTTTTTCGGCTTGCGTTAAGGACAACCACCATTCGCCACCATTCATCATCCACATGGACTTTCTGTATGGGTCTTGATCGAATCTTTCCAAAATAAAGCTGTCGTGATTTCCCAGGACGGGAAAGAACCACTTTTCTCTCGCGAGGTTTAAACATCGTAAAGAGTCATCACCTCGATCGGTTAAATCACCAACCGAGAATACACGGTCTCGATATTTGTCGAAGTGAAGCGACTTTAACGCATGAATAAACAGCTCGAAATTACCATGAATATCGCCAACAAACAGATCTTTTCCCAACGTATTTCGGGAGAAGCGAGTATGTAATGGTAAGTCAGATGGACTGCTCATGATCACTAGCTTACTTATATCAGTGATACCTTACTCAAGAATAGCACAGGCTAAAAAAGGGCAGTTTGCACTTACTAAGTCGTCACTTTATAGCGTCGTTAATTCTTATTGACTTCAGATAAAAGAAAGTCGCGAAACGTCTGATTGGCACGCGAAAGGTAGCTATCTTTACGCCAGGCCAAACTTAGGTCAATTTCGAACGTTTCGGCAAATGGACGAGTAACGATCTCATCGTCATCTCTGATTGCGACTTTCCACATCGGGGAAATGGCGTAACCTTGGCGAATCACTGCTTTGATTAAAGGCAGTAAGTTACTGCTAAACGCAACTTTCGGTTTCATGTTAACTTGTTGAGAAACTAGGTCGATTAAGGTGTGGTGATAGTAGCCTTTTTGAAACAGGACTAAATCGTGTGCAAGAAAGTCAGAATACTCAATCACCTCTTTCTCTGCTAAAGGGTGGTCGACGGCCATACAAACGACCATTTCTTCGCGTATAAGTGGGCCGCTTTCTAATTCCGGTGTGAGATCTTTACTCGCAACGACACCAAGCTCCACTTCTCCTTCAAGTAACATTCGTCGAATATTACGTGTGCCTGTATCGAGGATATTCATATCAATATTCGGATATTGATGCCTGAATGCCATCACAAGAGGCGGAAAGTAATAAGAGCCGAGCATGCTGGGTACGGCAACGTCAACCAAACCCTGATCTAGTCCTTCCATTGCCTGCATCGCCAGTTTGGCATCATCAGCCTGTTTTAAGATTTGTATAGCGTGCGAAAGAAACTCATTGCCAGCGACGGTCAAAGTAATACCACGATCTCTGCGATTAAACAGTGGCGTTTTCAGTTCCAGCTCCAGCTTCTTGATACTACTGCTAATTGCTGGTTGCGCTAAGTTCATCAACCTCGCTGCGGCGGAAATAGAGCTCTGCTCTGCGGCGGCAACAAAGTGTCTTAGCTGACGTAATTCCATATCCACTCATCCTTACCTAGATCGCACAATGACGGCTTCGGTTTATCTATGTATATAAATCTTATTTATGGATCTGATAAATACAAAATATTTTTTTTATTGTCAATTGGTCGATACCCTAGCGCTGTAACCAGTTTCATTAATTGACAAGAAAAAGTAGTTTGCAGTGAAAAAATCAGCCCATTACAGCAGAGTCGTCATTTGTGTCTGTCTCTTCTCCATCGTCACTTTTGCCAATATCTATTGGTTGCAGCCTTTGCTGCCTGTGCTTCAGAAAGAGTTTCAGGTTAGCTCTTTGGCTGCAAACTTAGCGATGTCAGCACCTTTATTTGGTATGGGGCTGGGCTTATTGATTTTCGCCAGTTTGTCTGACGCTATCGGACGGTGCAAAGTGTTATTAGTAGGGACCGCGATTGGGCTTTTGGTCTCGCTTGCTCTGCCTATGGTAAAAAGCTATGACGTTTTCTTAAGCTTGCGTTTTCTTCAGGGTATGTTTTTGGCGGTATGTCCGGCATTGGCCGTACCGCTTATGGGCGAGGAACTGAGAAAAAGTTGGCTAGCAGGCGCGGTCGGTTTTTACGTAGCCTCTAACACTCTTGGCGGGATCTGCAGTCGCTTAATGGGTGGACTCAGCACGGAACTACTGGGGAACTGGGCATACGCTGGCTATATGATTGCTGGTATCAGTGTGGTTCTTTATGTCATCATTTACTGTTTACTGCCTAAGCAGCGTCACTTTAAACCAGCTCCTCTTCGCGTGGGCAAATGTCTCAAAGCCTATGGCTATCACCTTAAAAACCCTCAGCTGGTGGTGTTGTATCTACTCATCGGTTTGGCATTCGGTACGTTTGTTAACCTTTCTAATTATTTGATGATGGTGTTAAGCGATTACCCATACAACCTGCCTAGCGACGTTCGTAGTTTGATGTTTTTAACGTTACTTGGCGGTACAACCAGCTCTTCGCTTGCTGGTCAGTTTGCGAAAAAACACAGTCAGATTGCTGGCGTGGCGTTTGGTGCAATCATTATGTTGATGGCCAACTTTTTAATGAGCTGGTCAAATATCTATACCATGGTGATTGGAATGGTGATGGTATCGGTCGGATTCTTTTTCTGTCATGCGCAAGCCAGTACCTTGATTGGTCGAAAAGCCACTAAATCTAAAGGCAGTGCCCAAGCGCTATACAGTTTGTTTTACTACTCAGGTGCGAGCTTAGGCGTATTTTTCTTAGAGCCGTTTTATCAAGCCTGGGGATGGCAGGGTATTCTGGGAGCCACACGTATCGCACTCGCGCTTTGTATCCTATTGGTGATCATTTACCAGTGGATCAAAATATACAAAGACAACCACTCTCATGCTATGTCATAAATGCTCTTTGTATGAATATGTTTAGTGTAGCGTTAAAAGAGCCTGTCGCGGGCTCTTTTTCATTTTGGATGAAGTAAAACATATGCAACTCTTGTGTTAATTCCATGTTTCAGGCAGTCTGGAAGTTCGATTCTATATCCAACTCATCCCCCGAGGGGTAATCGGTAAGCCGCTTTTGCCAACTATCCGTATTACGTGACACGGTGGACGTCTGAAAGGAAGCATAATGTCTTTACGTGATCGGTTATTAGCTCTCACCATCGTGCTGGTGTGGGGTGTCAATTTTGTGGTTATCAAAGTCGGCCTACAAGGGATGCCGCCCCTGTTACTGGCGGGATTGCGCTTTGCTTTAGTCGCGTTTCCTGCGTTGCTTTTTATTCCTCGCCCTAAAGTGCCTTTAAAATGGCTTGTTGCCTATGGCTTAACCATCAGTTTTGGACAGTTTGCGTTACTTTTCTGGGCGCTGAATGTTGGTTTGGCGGCAGGGTTAGCGTCACTTCTTTTACAAGCACAGGCATTTATCACGCTAGGATTTGGAATATTACTGCTCAAAGAAAAGGTGCAGCGTCACAATGTTATTGCGGTTGTGACCGCGGGTTGTGGCGTTTACCTACTTGCTGCAGCGCAACATGATGGCGCTGCATCTCTTACTGGTGTGACCTTGATACTCATTTTAGGTGCTGCAACTTGTTGGGCGCTTGGCAACATTACCAATAAAGTGATCATGCAAAACTACAGCGTGCCGACTATGTCACTGATCGTCTGGAGCGCATTAGTACCCACCTTCGCCTTTGCCATTGCCTCTGTTTCGATAGAGGGACCAGACGTTATCAAGAGCTCGTTGTTAAACATGCAATGGCACAACCTGTTTTCAATTGTTTACCTGTCACTTTTGGCGACTATTGTCGGCTATGGAGGCTGGAGTTACCTGCTGAGTCGATATCCAACTGCTTTGGTTGCGCCTTTGTCTTTGCTGGTTCCGGTATTTGGCTTGCTTAGCGCATGGATTCTATTAGATGAAAGCCTGAGCTTGTATCAGGTGATGGGTGTAATTGTCATTGCAGTGGGGTTAGTGATTAACGTATTTGGTCGACGTTGGTTTAGGAGAAAAGCTGATCTGGTGTCGTCGGTTTAGAGGTAGTGTTAGAGCGTTTTGGCGGCGATGTTCCACCCTGGGAAAGAAGCTTAATCGTTTAGAATTAATCTGCGGTATGAATGATTACGTTCAACTTCATCTATGGAGGCGGTTGAGATAGTCTACACTGTCAGACAGTTAAGTTAATATTTATAAGTCCTTAACTAAAAAGGATATGGAAGTACAACATGAACGAAAGTAAACGACCTGTAAACTCTCATCGGGCTTATCATGCCCATGTCTATTTTGATCACCAAACGGTGGCGTTTGCGTCAGGGCTATGCCGAGAAGCCGAAGAAAGGTTTCGTGTAAAAATGGGACGAGTCCATGAGAAATTGGTTGGTCCGCACCCGAAATGGAGTTGTCAGCTCAAGTTCACGTCTAAGGATTTTGATGAGCTCATTCCATGGTTAGATGAAAATCGAGAAGGTTTGTCAATTTTGGTTCACGCGCTTTCAGGTAACGAGTGGGAAGATCATACTCTGTATGCGTATTGGCTCGGTGAAAGCCTTGCGTTAGATTTGTCTGTTTTCGAAGCAACATCAGAAAGAGAAGATTGATAGAGCCTATAACCAGCCAGATTGATGTTAAGGAGTCGCACTCGCGGCTCCTTTCTTTTTGTGTTTAGCCTGGATAAGGCAACTTAGAGGTTATGTTAAATCTTGAATATTTAAGTATCTGATCTAACCTAATATTTTAACAATAAGAATAATCATATCGTTGGCAGGTGATTTGTTATCCAGGGAGGCTGGGGAACATGAGCGAAGCGGTCAAGAAAAGTACTTTCAGTATGAAAGTAACAGTGGTTTCCGTATTTCTATTTTTATCTTCATTAATCGTTATCTTAGCCCTTTCATTACAGTATTACTTTAGTCAGGGACTTGCCAAAGATGCTGCATCAACGGCGTTCAACCGGACTGCAAATGGCTTTAGCGAAAAAATTGATTCACTCAATACACAAACAAGTAACCTCATCAATGTACTCTCACACTTTCCCCAAATAGATCAGGAAGTCGAAACCAACGATCAACATTCAGCCCGAGAAGTGATCGCCCAAGCGATGTTAAAAAATAATAATTTATATGGGGTATACATTGGTTATGGAAATGGCGACTTCTATGAACTAATAAATCTCGGCAGGAGTGAGAATTTAAAATCTAAACACGGTGCGGCGACAGATGAAAGTTGGTTAGTGGTTAAAATTTATGAATCAGGAGGAGGAAAGGAGCGATTGTCTGAGTATTACGATAGTAATTTCAACCTCACTCGCCGCAGTGTAGAACCCACGACGTATTCTGCAAATAGACGTCCCTGGTATCGAAAAGCCATCAACAGCAATGAAGTCGTCAAAACCGCTCCTTATCTTTTCCACAATCTACAAACGCCGGGTGTCACTTACGCCAAACGCATAAAAAATACCGATAGCGTTATCGCAGCAGATATCTCTCTTACATCATTATCCGCATTTCTTGCTAAGAATAACTCCGATGGCGAAGCCATGATATTTGATACCAACGGACGCATTCATGCGCATTCCTTCGAGTTAGCCAGTGACACTGATGCTTTACCAACACTGCCGATAGCATTGACAGCTGAAGAGAAGCAATATGTCGATTCACTTGGTGTTCTTCGGATCGCGAATAAATCAAACTGGCCACCATTTGATTTTTCTTACAGCGGGTTACCGCAAGGTTATTCTACCGATCTGGTGAGTCTCTTAACCAAAAAACTCGGTTTAGACGTCAAATACGTTAACGGATACAGTTGGGAAGATTTAAACGCTCTGTACCTGTCTGGTAATATCGATATTCAACAGTCAGTCCCCGAGCTGCCGTTAACGTCACACACGGGATTATCGACCGCGCCGTATCTTGAGCTATCCAGCGCGATTGTCACCAGAACAGAACATCCAAACGTCAGCAGCTTAGAACACTTAGAAGGGAAGTCACTGGCTATCTCGGTGGGATCGGGATTGGCTGAGCGTATTCAGCGCGATTATCCCAATATCAATGTCCTAAAAGTGAAAGACAGTCTAAGTGCACTTAAAGCGGTGGAAAACCGAACAGCCGATGCATCGTTGGAGTCTAAGCGAGTCGCAGACTACTTGGTTGGTGCTTATTCTCTTAGTGAGTTAAAGGTACATCAAGCAATACAAGGCTTTGATCAAACGTTGTCGATAATGGTTGCTGAAGATAAAAAGCCACTGGTGGGTTTACTTAATAAAGCCATGGCATCTGTTTCTGACACAGAGAAGCAATCGCTAGAAAAGAAATGGTTAGAAGATCAGGGCGATCAAAGCAGTCAAAACAACAATATTGTCCGTTCTCTTAAAGCGGGGGTTGTGCCTTTTCGTGAACTGGTCAACATGGCAAAACAGAGCGAAACGGACAGTCCGGTATTGGCATCAATTGAAAGTCACGGCAAACCGTACACCCTTTATGTGCAGCGAGTCGAAGCAAGCCTGGGCTCCAAAGAATACATTGGGTTTGTTCTCCCTACCGAGATAATTCAAGCGCCGTATATGGATAAAGTGAACAAGTCTACGGTCATCACGTTTGGTGCGATGTTGTTGCTTTTGCCAGTACTTTTGTTTTTCGCCAATGTCATTGTCCGACCGGTTCGGGCATTATTTGGTGAGAGCGAAAAAATCAAGAAGCGGGATTTTAGCTCAGTAGAGAAAGTACCAAGTTGGATAGCCGAGCTTTCGGCGCTTTCGGATTCGATGTTCTCTATGTCTCGCTCGATCGAAGAATATCAAAAACATCAGCAAGAATTAATGGACTCGTTCGTCAAGCTGATTGCTCAAGCCATTGATGACAAGTCTCCTTATACGGCGGGGCACTGTGAGAGGGTACCAATACTTGCGATTGAACTCGCGAAAGCCGCTAACAAGAGTAATTTGCCAGCCTTTAAAGATTTCAAACTGAAAACAGAAGAAGAGTGGCGGGAGTTTGAAATTGCCGCGTGGTTGCATGATTGCGGTAAAGTGACCACACCAGAACATATCGTCGACAAAGGCACCAAGCTTGAAGCGATATTTAACCGAATTCATCTGGTTAGAATGCGTTTTGAAGTGTTGTTAAGAGAGGCGGAAATTGACTATTGGAAAGGCATTGAATCTGGTAAAGATGCTGACGAATTGAAACGAGCGCTTGCTCAGCGTCAGGAGCAGATTAAAGATGACTTTGCCTTTGTTGCCCAATGTAATGTGGGTGGCGAGTTTATGTCTGAGGAACACCTGAATAGATTGAAGGAAATCGCCTCTCAAACCTGGGTTCGCTACTTAGATGACCGGTTGGGTTTGTCGCCAGAAGAAAGCCGACGTATCGAAAGCATAGAGCCTCAGAGTGTGCCGTGTGAAGAAAATCTGTTGTCAGATAAGCCAGAGCATTTGATTCAATGGCCGCAAGACCCGAATAGTAAAGCTGGTGAAGAGATTAAAATGCGCGCTCCTGAATATCAGGCAAATCAAGGAGAGCTGTATAATTTGAGTATCGGCAGAGGTACGTTAACTGCAGAAGACCGTTACCGAATTAACGAACATATTGTTTCTACGATACGAATGCTTGAAGCTTTGCCATTACCGGAAGAATTAAGGCGTGTTCCAGAATATGCAGGTGGTCATCATGAAACCCTCCGCGGTAACGGATATCCAAAACAACTCAGTGCAGATGAATTGCCGACCGCAACTCGAATTTTAGCCATTGCCGATGTATTTGAAGCACTCACCGCATCTGACCGACCGTATAAAAAAGCCAAACCACTAAGTGAAGCGATAAAAATACTCAATTTTATGGTTCAAGACGGACACTTAGATAAGGATTTGTTTGAGCTGATGTTAAATCATAACCTTCACATCGAGTATGCGAAAACATTCCTCCCAGATGAGCAGATTGATGTTGAAGAGTCACAAAATTGTAGCAAGTCTCTAGAGCCTGAAACTCAGAACGTAAGTGGTGGGTTCTAGTTTAAGCGCGAGGTTTTAATATAAGAAGATCAAAAAAGGCGAGCATCAACCTGCTCGCCCTTTGTTTGACTGTTTACAGTTGTTCAGCAAGCTGTGGCAAAATATCAAACAGATCGCCGACTAGCCCGTAATCAGCAACTTCAAAGATAGGGGAATCTGGATCTTTGTTGATCGCAACAATGACTTTTGACTCTTTCATACCTGCAAGGTGCTGGATTGCACCAGAGATCCCAACCGCAATATAAAGCTTAGGTGCTACAATTTTACCGGTTTGGCCAACTTGTAAGTCATTCGCGACAAAACCAGCATCGACGGCAGCGCGAGACGCCCCAATCGCTGCGCCAAGTTTGTCGGCAACTTTTTCGATAAGCTCGAAGTTTTCTTTGCTGCCCACACCACGACCACCAGAAATCACGATTTCAGCGGCGGTGAGTTCAGGACGCTCTGAAATGGTCTTGTCGATAGCGACCAACTCAACAACTGGAGATTGAACGGTGGTTTGCTGATGTTCAATGTCAACTTGGCTATTGCAGGCAACCGGGTCAAAGGCCGAAGCACGCACGGTGACCACACGCAACGGGTCGTTTGATGTTACTTTAGCGAACGCGTTGCCCGCATAAATTGGTCGGATAAATGTCTTGTCATCCACTACTTGAACGATATCTGAGATTTGCCCAACTCCGCATTTAGCTGCGATGCGTGGCGCAAGGTCTTTCCCTTTTGATGAAGAGTTTGCCCAGATGCCGTCAAATCCGTCGGCTAGCCCTGACACAACAGGAGCAATATTTTCGGCGAATTGGTGCACCAGCGATTCGTCGTCAATGCAAATCACTTTGGCAATACCATCAACTCGGCTTGCTTGTTGGGCAACGTCTTCACACTGATAACCAACCACGAGTAGAGTATTGTCTTGGCTCACCTGACTCGCAGCATTCACAACTTTCAGCGTATCGGCATGCAGTTGCTGGTTGTCATGTTCTGCAATAATTAGATTCTTCATGAAATCACCTTCGCTTCGTTACGTAGCTTATCAATAAGTTCAGAGACAGACTCTACTTTGATGCCTGCTTTTCGTTGCGCTGGTGGCGTGACTTCAGTGATGGTCTGGCTAAATACAATTTCAACACCCAGGCTCTCGGGAGTGATCGTATCTAGTGGTTTGCGTTTGGCTTTCATGATGTTTGGCAAAGACGCAAAGCGAGGCTCATTTAAGCGTAAATCCGTGCTGATCACCGCTGGTAAGTTCATTGCTACTGTCATCAAACCGCCGTCAACTTCTCTTACCACCTGAACCTTTTGATCTTCAATCTTCACTTCCGAAGCGAAGGTTGCCTGAGGCCAGTCAAGCAGAGCTGCCAGCATTTGTGCAACTTGGTTGTTGTCGGTGTCGATAGACTGTTTACCAGTGATCACCAGCTGAGCTTGCTCTTGCTCGACGATCGCTTTTAGTAGTTTCGATACAACCAGCGGTTCAATCTTGTCTTCAGTTTCAATATGAATGGCTCGATCTGCGCCTAGCGCTAGGGCAGTACGCAATTGCTCCTGACACTGTGTGCCACCCGCACTCACAACGATGACTTCTTCTGCAATCCCTTGTTCTTTAAGTCGCACAGCTTCTTCAACGGCGATTTCACAGAAAGGGTTGATAGTCATTTTGACGTTATTGGTTTCAACATCGCTGTTGTCCGACTTAACACGGACCTTAATGTAAGGATCAATGACCCTTTTAATTGGCACTAGTATTTTCACGTTAGATTCCTTTTTACAGTGAAGACTATGTGTTAAAATGATGTTAATTTACCTTTACGTTTGCGTCAACTTTAAATATATTGTTGTTTAACAAGTTGGCAACATGCAAAAAAAAGAAGGGAATACAACCATGGAAAGAGACTGCATGGAGTTTGATGTTCTGATTGTTGGCGCAGGGCCTGCGGGCTTGTCTGCAGCCTGCCGCATTAAACAGTTGGCAATGGAAAAAAACCAGGAAATCTCAGTTTGTGTTGTCGAGAAAGGTTCAGAAGTCGGAGCGCACATTCTCTCTGGCGCGGTGTTTGAAACGCGCAGTCTGGAGGAGTTGTTTCCTGATTGGGAGGCAATGGATGCCCCACTGAATACTAAAGTCAATCAGGATAAAACCTACTATCTGAGTAATGAACTCAATGGTCATGAGCTGCCAACGTGGGCAGTGCCTAATACGTTACACAACGAAGGTAACTACATAATAAGCTTAGGTAGCTTATGCCGCTGGATGGCGAATGAAGCGGAAAACTTAGGCGTAGAAATTTACCCAGGTTTCAGTGCCAGTCAGGCTATCTTTGACGAGCAAAACCGTGTTTGTGGCGTAATTACTGGCGATATGGGCTTGGATAAAAATGGCGAGCAGAAAGCCAATTTTGAGCCGGGTATTGAGCTTCGCGCTAAGTTTACTTTGTTTGCCGAAGGTGCACGTGGTCATATCGGTAAACAATTGATTAACAAATTTAATCTGGCTGATGATAAAACGCCTCAGCACTATGCGATTGGCTTTAAAGAGCTGTGGGAAGTTCCAGCCGAGCAGCATCAGCAAGGGTTAGTTGTGCATGGATTAGGCTGGCCACTTGCGAGTGAGGCAACAGGGGGAAGCTACCTTTATCATTTGGAAGGTAACCAAGTTGCGGTTGGTCTGATCGTCGACCTTAATTATACCAACCCTCATCTCAGCCCGTTTGACGAATTCCAGAGGTTCAAACATCACCCGATGATTGAGCAGTACCTTAAAAATGGTAAGCGCATCAGCTATGGCGCGAGAGCGATCACTAAAGGTGGGTTCCACTCCCTTCCAACTCAAGAATTTGCTGGGGGATTACTGATTGGCTGTGATGCAGGCACGCTCAATGGTGCGAAAATCAAAGGCACTCATACCGCAATGAAATCGGGGATGCTTGCCGCCGAAGCAGTATTCGAAGCAATGTTAAATCAGTCGGTTAGTGCTGATTACCAGAAACATTTCCAACAGTCTTGGTTATACGAAGAACTGTATCAGGCGCGTAACTTTTCGAGTGGTATTCACCGCTTTGGCGCTTGGTTAGGTGGAGGCTTGGCGATGCTGGAACACAACGTGTTCAAAGGCAAAGCAAAGTGGAATGTACGCTGTAATAATCCTGATCATCAATCGTTACTTTTGGCAGAAAAGAGCCATGAGATTGCCTATCCCAAGCCGGATGGCGTATTGAGTTTTGATCGCCTCTCTTCAGTCTATTTATCCAATATCTTCCACGAAGAAGATCAGCCATGTCATCTGCATCTTACTAGTCAGCGAATACCAATAGAGCAGAACTTAGCTCTTTACGCCGAGCCAGCACAGCGCTATTGCCCTGCTGGGGTGTATGAAATAGTCAAGGGTGAGGAACAAGCTGAATTACAGATTAATGCGGCAAACTGCATTCACTGTAAAACCTGCGACATCAAGGACCCAAGTCAAAACATTACCTGGACACCTCCAGAAGGGGGCGGTGGCCCTAACTACCCGAACATGTAATTTCGCATGTAATTTCTATTAACAATTTATTTACTTAAAGTTTGCGTTAGTTCAAATCTTAATCGATGAACTGGATTGCAACTTCAACTTCTAGGCACTATTCTGACTTTAACTTGACGTTTACGTAAACTGAATAAATGAGTTGATGCATAGGTGTATAAGCAGTTGCCAGTATCAACGTCAGGCTGGATATGGAAATAGTGCTTCACGGAACGCACTCAAAAAGAAAGGGAGATCAACTATGGTATCGGAAACACCTCTTTTGCAGGTAAACGATATTTCATTGGCCTTTGGTGGGGTTAAAGCTTTAACCGATGTGAGCTTCCATGTGAACGAAAAGGAAATCTTTTCAATCATTGGTCCCAATGGTGCTGGTAAAACATCAATGCTCAACTGCATTTCAGGACGATACACGCCTAACAAAGGCTCCGTAGTGTTTGCCGGAAATGACGTCACCAAGCGTACACCGAGTCAACGAGCAGAGTTAGGTCTGGGTAGAACGTTCCAGAACCTAGCGCTTTTTTCTCATATGTCTGTACTCGACAACATCATGGTTGGCCGCCATCACCTGTTAAAAAACAATTTCGTGACAGGCCCGCTTTACTGGTTTTCTAACGCACAGAAAGAAGAGATGGCACACCGCAAGTACGTCGAAGACGTCATCGACTTTTTAGAAATCCAACACATCCGTAAAGCCACCGCTGGCACGCTTTCTTACGGGTTACGTAAGCGTGTTGAACTTGCTCGCGCTATTGCTTTGAAACCAAAACTTCTCCTGCTTGATGAACCAATGGCCGGTATGAACCTTGAAGAAAAGGAAGACATGGCACGTTACATCATGGATCTCAACGAAGAACTGGACATCACCATCATCATGATCGAGCACGATATGGGTGTGGTCATGGACATCTCCAATCGGGTGCTCGTTTTGGACTTTGGTAAACACATTGCGATGGGGCAGCCAGAAGAAGTCATGGCGAATCCACACGTGAAACAAGCTTATTTGGGTGAAGAACTTCCGACATTAGAGGAGAGTGCATAATGGCACAGCAACATAATGATTGGGCAGATATAACCAACTTAGATACCTTTCCAAAAGTGTTGCAGCACAACGCCAAGCACTGGCCAGATCAGGTCGCAATGCGCGAGAAGGAATTTGGTATTTGGCGAGAATTTACTTGGCAGGATTATGAAGATCGAGTCAAGTGGATGGCGCTTGCACTACAAGATTTAGGTGTTGGTGAGCAAGACGTTGTGGGGCTTTTAGGCGACAACCGACCTAAATGGGTTTGGGGCGAACTGGCCGCGCATGCGATCAAAGGTTATTCACTGGGCATCTATCAAGACTCGATGCACGAGGAAGTGGCGTATTTAATCAACTATGCCAAAGCGAAAGTAGTGATTGCAGAAGATGAAGAGCAATGTGACAAGTTGCTTGAGCTGGGCGATGAGATCCCGAGCGTTGAGTTCATCATTTATTGTGATCCACGCGGAATGCGCAAGTACGATGATCCAAGACTTATCGATGTCGAGAAAGCATATAAAAAAGGTCAGTTAATAGACAAAGCTGACCCTGACAAATATCTCAATATGGTTGCGGCAACCAAAGGCAGCGATCTTTCGATTCTTTGTACCACTTCGGGTACGACTTCTAAACCAAAGCTTGCACAGCTTCACAGCGGCACGTTTTTGGATCACTGTGCGGCTTATCTGCGTGCCGACCCACGTTCTCCAGGTGATAACTACGTTTCGGTACTGCCTCTGCCTTGGATTATGGAACAGGTATATGTGGTTGGTCAGGCGTTGATTTCCCGTCAAATCGTCAACTTTGTCGAAGAGCAGGAAACCATGATGGCGGACTTACGCGAGATTGGCCCAAACTTCGTTTTATTGGCTCCGCGTGTATGGGAAAACATTGTGGCAGACGTGTCTGCTCGAATGATGGACTCTACGCCGTTTAAGCAGAAAATGTACAAACTCGGCATGAAGTTGGCGAATCAAGCCTTGGATCAGGGTAAACGCTCCAAGTTGGCGGAATGGATTCTTCTGCGAGCACTGCGAGACCGTTTAGGTTTCTCGAATCTGACTTCTGCGGCAACAGGCGGTGCGGCAATGGGTCCCGATACTTTCCGTTACCTACAAGCGATTGGTGTGCCACTCAAACAGCTTTATGGTCAGACTGAAATGTGTGGCGCGTACACCGTGCATAAAGCGAATGACGTGGACTACGACTCAGTTGGTGTGGCGTTTGACAATGCGGAAGTGAAAGTTATTAACCCTGACAGCAATGGGGTGGGTGAGATCATTGCCAAAAGTACTGGCATGTTTACCGGCTACCTCAATAACCAGGCCGCTTACGATGAAGATGTGCAAGATGGCTGGATGCACACTGGCGACGCAGGCTACTTCAAAGATTCTGGTCACTTAGTGGTGATTGACCGTCTGAAAGACATGTCGGAAACCAGCCATGGCGACCGTTACTCTCCGCAGTTTATTGAAAACAAACTCAAGTTCTCACCATTTATCGCGGAAGCGGTTGTGGTGGGCAAAGACAGACCTTGGCTCTCTGCAATTATCTGTATTCGCTACGCGATCGTCGCCAAATGGGCAGAGCAAAAGGGTATTGCATTCACCAACTACACCAACCTTTCTGCGCAACCTGAGGTGTATAAAGCGATTCGCGAAGAAGTACTCAAAGTGAACGAGTCTCTGCCGGATGCACAGAAAATCAGCAAATTTATTCTGCTTTATAAAGAGCTGGATGCCGATGACGGCGAGTTAACCCGTACTCGTAAAGTTCGTCGTGGTGTGGTTGCGGAGAAATACGGTGACATTATCGAAACCATTTACAGTGCAGCGCCAAATGTCGATGTCGATACGGTGATTACTTATCAGGATGGGACTAAGACACGCATTCAAACGTCACTGGTGATTGAAACGCTTATTCAACATGAGCTGACACTGGTGGATAGCGAACAACGGAGGATCGCATAGTGAATACGGATTTATTAC
>ERZ1673961.56-NODE-56-length-59213-cov-7.702914_pt1 | contig 59213 bp, 52 predicted proteins | sample MGYA00580189_ERZ1673961 | MGnify/ENA primary metagenome ERZ1673961 (study PRJEB41334, sample SAMN05608105) | rock metagenome | biome: terrestrial subsurface; feature: shale formation; material: shale | place: USA: Pennsylvania ... | reverse complement strand
ACATCACTTCACGTCACCCCTTATGCCATAAAGGATTTTCATGATCTTGCCCTGGGATCGCTTTGTTTCCAGAAAAAGAGTAGACCTTCAAGAAGTCACTATTTTCATACAAAGTAATACTTGCACGATCAGACTCAAAGATTCGGTGAATCCACTCTGCGACGGTATCAAGTACCTGCTGTAAGGTTTGTGACTGAGCCAAAAAGTGAACAAAGCCGATCGGCAAACATATCGGACTTTCCATGTTTTGCGTCGATAGGTCAGTGGGGGCAAATGTTCTTTCAAGTCTCAATAGCCATCTCCTCGGGCATTCCCTTAATATAAACAATAAGTAACGCTTAGATATTTTCAAGAAAAATATTAACGCTGAATAACATGCGATTAATTTATCGCCTATTTCACCCTAGTGTTAACGCAAAGTGAGAACTATATCACTTTATCTGGTGATAGGAATTAATAACCCGAAAGATGTATACAGCAGGAGTAGAGTGACTGTAAATACTACTAAGAAGGTAGACGTAGGAGAAATCTTGGATAGCTTAGCGTAAAAAGTGCCCTTGTTAAGGAAGGGAAGGGCACTGCGTTTTTGTTGCTAGATATTTCGGTATTTATACAAAATAAGTTGGCTAATTTGGGCGATGAGTTGCTCTCTTGCCTGAAGCGACAGCTCGGTTTCGGCCAGATAGATACTGATGTATACCGGTTTATGGTTTTCTTTCCAGATGATGGCGTTAAAGCCAAGTGAACCGTTGCCACCTGCTCCTGAGCGATCGGCAATAGACCAGCCCGATGGTAAAACGGAACGCATGAGTGGATCAGACACTTTACTGTCTTGCATCCAAATCTTTAATTGAATTCGCGATTCATAAGAGAGCGCATCACCATCGATCAGTGTTTCAAGAGTGTTTACCATAGCGTTAGGCGTTGTCGTGTCATGCTTATCGCCCGGCATAGCTTCGTTGACGCTCGGTTCCGCGCTGTCGAGTCTGGTGGCTTTGTCTCCGATGGTACGCAGGAAAAGCATGACCGACTTAGGCCCGCCGATTTCACTCAGTACGAGATTCGTCGCTGTGTTATCGTTCATCAACATCGCGGCTTCGCAGGCATGCTCGATACGGACATTCTGCCCAGCCAGTTTATCCATGATGGGAGACCACATCACCATATCTCGTTTTTCTACAGTCGCGGTGGCATTTTTTTTGAGGATACCGGTATCCATCTCACTCAGCATGGTTGCGCAAGCTAGCGTTTTGAAGGTACCGACTAAAGGAAATCGTTCGTCACCACGATAAGCCCAGTGTTTATCGGTCTGAGTATCCCAGACGGCGATCCCAATGCGTCCGGAGATCTGTTGCTCAAGAAGAGAAACGTCTTCATGTAGTTTCGATGCGTGACTTAAAGGTGAGGCGATCATCAGCGCAAGCAAAAAAAATAACTTTTTCATGAGTGATTATCTTTATTAATTTTTCTGGTTCGCATTGATGCGAAATCAACCGTGACTATAGCGATGGAGTGCGCTAACGACTGTTAAATCCCTGTAGATTTTTTGTAGAATTCCTCTCAAGTGATGCGTTTTTCTCTGCTTTACCTTTGTTTACGTTGCTTTACGTATGGTGCACTAAACTAGAATTGTCGTCAGTGGTGGAGTAGTGAACATGAAAACAGTACGGGATTCTATATGTCTTTTGATTGCAGTCGTTTCGGTCATATGGTGTTTGAGTGAACCACAGCTGCTTTCATCGACGCAGTTTTTCTATTGGCGCTCAGCGCTGATTCAGTATTCTGGTGTTCTATCACTCGCCTTAATGTCCATTGCTATGGTGCTAGCACTGCGCTTACCTGTTGTAGAACAATGGGTGAATGGTATGGATAAAGCCTACCGGGTTCATAAGTGGTTGGGTATTTCGGGGGTGAGTTTAGGTATTGTGCATTGGCTGCTTTATCAAGTGCCCAAATGGTTAGTCCAGTCTGGAATGCTGGAAAAACCGCTTAAACATACCGGGGAAGGGCCTAGTGGGAATAACTTAACCGCGTTGGAATCCTGGATTGTTGACTTGCGTGATGTTGGCCTTAGTCTTGGCGAATGGGGCTTCTATTTATTAGTTGTGCTGTTTGTTATTTCGCTCTGGACTGTCGTGAAGTACAAGCCCTTTAAAGTCTCGCATCGTATGATGGCGGCGGTCTATTTGATGATTGCGGTTCACTCTGTGTTGTTGATCAAGCGAGCTTATTGGGGGGAGCCGATTTACTATATTTCTATCGCATTCGCCTTAATTGGCAGTGCTGCGGCTATCTATAGCTTGTTGGGTTTAGTTGGCCGAGTTAACCGTCACAATATGAAAGTGAAATCGACGCGCTTTTTCCCACAGGCTCGAGTCATGGAATTAGTACTCACCCCAACAGATTCTTGGCAGGGGCATAAAGCAGGACAATTCGCCTATATACGATTTGGCGATGAAGACCCGCATCCGTTTACCATCGCCTCCGCTAATGGTGAACCAGAGTTACGTTTCTTGATCAAAGAGTTAGGTGACTTTACGACAGGTTTATGTGAAAGGGTAAAAGCAGGCGATGAAGTCACTCTGGAAGGGCCTTATGGTCGATTAGAGTTTGATGTATCCAAACCTCAGATCTGGATAGCGGGTGGTGTTGGTATTGCGGTCTTTTTTGCAATACTCGCTTCATTAAAAGAGCGTAAATCGCATCAGCCAGTACATTTATTCTATTGCACGCGAGGATTGGATAGTCAACTAGTGGATGAGTTATGGCGTTGTGCTCATCACGCGGACGTTGAATTGAGTGTTATTGATACTCAGGTTTCGCCAAGACTTAACGCACAACACATCGTTAAGCAGTGTGGTAATTTGGCAGACTATGAGCTTTATTTCTGCGGGCCTGAAGCATTTTCTTCAGCATTGAAGCAACAGTTGATGGAGTATCGATTCGACACCGAGCATCACTATCATGAAGAGCTATTTGTGATGAGGTAAGAATCCGTTTGAAAGAATAAAAGGAGCGGCAATCCGCTCCTTTTGTTTTATGGATGGTCACGTCACTGAAGGTTATAACTTCAGTTTTTTCACCATGCCAGCTTCTGCATGGCCCGGGATGTTACACGCAAACTCGACATTGTTGTCGCCGTGGAAGTGCCACAAGAGTTGCTTAGCTTTGCCTGGTTCAACCGTTACGGCATTATCAGAATCATGCATATGATTGCCAGACATGTTTTTCATCATTTCACGGTGCTCTAGCTGCTCTTTGGCTGAGCCAATTGTGAACTCATGATTTATTTTACCCGTGTTCATCACCACAAATTGGACAACGTCATTGGGTTCGATCTTCACTTCTTTTTTAAAGGTGATTTTCATGTCATCACTTAAAAGAACGTGCACGACTTTATCCGGTTTCGCTCCATTTGCAGGCATGCCGACGGCAGACGTTGCTACCATGCCTCCCATACTAGAATGATCCATGTTGGAATGGTCCATAGGCATGCTGTCGTTCTGCGCATGTTCCATAGGCATAGAGCCGTGATCCATGTTGTCATGGTTCATGGTTGAATTATCCATCTGAGCAAATACACTGCCAGAGGCTAAGGTCAGAGCAAGAGTGATCAGTGTCTTTTTCATATCGGTTTCCTTTATCGTCAATGAGGTAGTGCGCTATGGTCATTGGAACCATAGCGCTTTATGTTTATTTCTCTGTGTTTTTGTTAGGTTTTACTTCGCGCTGTTTCCAGAGCATAAAAATCGCTGGCAGTACCAGTAGAGTTAGCAGTAAGGCAGATGCCATACCACCGATCATTGGGGCAGCGATACGTTGCATTACCTGTGAGCCTGTCCCGTCGCCATACATGATTGGGATCAGACCAATAATGACGGTGAGTACGGTCATCATCACTGGACGCACACGTAGACCAGCTCCTTCGCGTATCGCATTAGTCAAATCATCTAAGCGCAGTGGCTGGCGTTTTTCTTCTGCATCCAGTTTTTTGTGGTGCCATGCTTGGTTGAGGTAAACCAGCATAATGACCCCAATCTCAACAGCGACACCCGCAAGGGCAATAAAGCCAACCCCTACCGCAATCGAGAAGTTGTAACTGAGGCTGTACATTAACCACAAGCCACCCACCATCGCCAATGGCAGCGTCGCCATGATGATCAAGACTTCTCCGATGCGACGGAAACTGAAATAGAGCAACATCATGATGATCACCAAAGTGATCGGCACGACCACACTGAGTCGGTCTTTCGCGCGTTCCATGTACTCATACTGACCCGACCAAGCAATAGAATAGCCAGTAGGTAATACCAGCTGATCCGCGACGGCTTGCTGTGCTTCAATCACGTACGAACCAAGATCTCGTCCGTCGATATCAACAAACACCCAGCCATTTGGACGCGCGTTTTCTGTTTTGATCATCGGTGGACCATCTTCGTAGCGGATATCGGCCACATCAGCGAGCGCGATACGTGCACCGTTTGGTGTTACCAGCGGTAGGTTTTGCAGTTTCACCACCGAATCACGGTAGTCTTGCGGGTAACGAACGTTGATCGGGTAGCGTTCCAGACCTTCGATAGTTTCACCGACATTCATGCCTCCCACTGCGGTGGAAATCACCTGTTGAACATCTTTGATATTCAGACCGTAACGCGCAGCGACACGGCGTTTGATATCAATGGTGACGTAGCGACCGCCAGCAACACGCTCAGCGTAAACCGATGAGGTGCCAGAAACGTTGTTAAGAATTGGCTCTATTTGCGCACCAATTTTCTCGATCTCTTTCAGGTCAGGGCCGGCGATTTTTATCCCGATAGGGGTTTTGATACCAGTTGCGAGCATGTCGATACGAGTCTTAATCGGCATAACCCAGGCGTTGGTTAATCCAGGGAATTGCACCAGCTGGTCAAACTCTTTACGCAAAGACTCTGTTGTCACGCCTTCACGCCATTCTTCACGTGGTTTAAATTGAATAACCGTTTCGATCATCGTCAGCGGGGCAGGGTCGGTTGCCGTATCCGCACGACCAATTTTCCCCCAAACCGTTTTTACTTCCGGTACGGTCTTGATCAACTTATTGGTTTGTTGGAGCAATTCACGTGCTTTACCGATAGATATACCCGGATAGGTGGTCGGCATGTACATCAAATCGCCTTCATCCAGAGGCGGAATGAATTCACTGCCCAGTTTACTGGTCGGGTAATAAGCCGATGCCATTAGCCCAAGAGCCAGCACGATCATCGCTTTTGGATACTTCAAACTCAGGTTCAGCAGTGGACGGTAAAGTGCCACCAAGCTGCGGTTAACCGGGTTTTTGTGTTCAGGAAGTACCTTACCGCGAATAAAGTAACCCATTAGTACTGGGACTAGCGTGATAGCCAAAGCCGCCGCCGAGGCCATCGCGTACGTTTTAGTAAAGGCGAGAGGCGAGAACATTTTGCCTTCTTGCCCTTCCAGCGCGAACACCGGCACAAAGCTCAATGTAATGATGAGGAGCGAGAAGAATAGGGGAGCCCCCACTTCTTCGGCTGCTTTACCAATTACCTGCCAACGGTTTTTGTCTGAAAGTGGCGTCCGTTCGATGTGTTTATGGACGTTTTCTATCATCACAATCGCACCGTCCACCATCGCCCCGATGGCAATAGCTATCCCACCGAGTGACATGATATTGGCATTAATGCCTTGATAGTGCATCACAATAAAGGCAGCCAAAATACCCACTGGCAAGCTAAGAGCAATAACTAAAGAAGAGCGGATATGGAACAAGAACAAGGCACAAACAATCGCTACCACGATGAACTCTTCGGCAAGTTTTTTCCATAGGTTGTCTACTGCTGCGTTGATCAACGTTGAGCGATCGTAAGTTGATACAATTTCTACGCCATCAGGCAGGCTTCGCTGCAAATCATCCAGCTTCTCTTTGACCTTACTGATGACTTCGCTGGCATTTTCACCGTAGCGCATCACAATCACGCCACCGACGGCTTCCCCTTCACCATTTAGCTCAGAGATACCGCGACGCATTTGCGGGCCGAGATTGATGTCTGCGATGTCTCCAAGTAGGAGCGGCGTACCTTTGTCGGTCACTTTGATTGGCAGAGATTCAATGTCTTCGATGCTGGTTAAGTATCCAGTTGTGCGAACCATGTGTTCCGCTTCTGCCACTTCCACAACGGACGCCCCCGTTTCCTGGTTGCCGTTCTGGATAGCCATGTTGACTTGCTGCAGAGTGAGGTTGTAGGCGCGCAGTTTGGCCGGGTCGATCTGGACTTGGTATTGTTTGACCATCCCGCCAACAGTGGCGACCTCAGAAACCCCATCAACCGTTTGAAGTTCGTATTTTAAGAACCAGTCCTGAAAACTACGAAGCTCAGCAAGGTCGTGTTGCCCTGTTTTGTCTTGCAGTACATAGCTGTAAACCCAGCCCACACCTGTCGCGTCCGGACCTAGCGTCGGTTTTGCACTTGGCGGCAATTTCGGTGCTACCTGGCTTAGGTATTCTAAAACACGGGATCTCGCCCAGTACATGTCGGTATCATCATTGAAAATGATGTAAACATACGAATCCCCGAAGAAAGAATAGCCGCGCACTGTTTCTGCGCCCGGAACGGCCAACATCGCTGTGGTAAGCGGGTAAGTGACCTGATCTTCAACGACTTGCGGTGCTTGGCCTGGGTAGCTGGTTTTTATGATCACCTGAACATCAGAAAGATCGGGAATAGCATCAACAGGTGTATTCTTTACGCTGTAAAGCCCTGATAGCACAACCACTAAGGTGGCGATTAACACCATAAAGCGATTGTTGATAGACCAACGGATTATTGCTCCAATCATAGTTAGCCCTCAATCGCTTCGAGTTGTTTTAATACGTAGTCAGTGCCTTGCTTCTCGATTAGAAACCGAACTTTTTGGCCTTCCTTGAAACCAGATAAGCTGACTTCGTCACCTACTGTGAAGTTCATTTCACCAGCGTCCCAGTTCCATTCTGCAACAGGCATGTGATTTAGCGTGATCATGCCAAAGTCAGCCATGAGCATGCTGATGTCACCCATAAGCCATACATCGGTAGCAACGACACTGCCATCTGCTTTGTAATCAATAATTTCGTACTGGCCTGAATCGGTTTTCTGCATTTCAAATTCAATGTTTTGACCTTTTTGCAGATCACCCATTTCCACGTTGTCGGCAAAGGTAAAGTTCATCACCATGCCTGGCCAATCCCATTCCGGTACTGGTTGGTGATTGATGGTGAGCATGCGATGGTCTTTCATTACATCGGTAATTTCTCCTTTCGCCCAAGCCGTTTCCGCAGCCGACTCTTGCGGAGCTGAAATACGAGAAAGATCGGCCGTTTGGCTTGATTCTGAGTCCAGCATAAAGTGCGCGGAGGTAACAATACGATCTTCTTGGCTTAGGCCTTCTAATACCTCGGCTTTGTCATCGGCTTCGCGACCGACTTTGATTCGGGTAGAACGGTACTTTCCGTTGCCTTCAGCGAGGACAACTCGGGTCATACCGCCAGAGCGAATAACGGAAGACTTAGGAATAGTCAGCACGGCATCGTCACTGACTGGTTGTAGCGCAATGTTGGCAAACATGTTTGGTTTAAGCTCGCCATTAGGGTTTGGGAACTTTAGGCGCACGCGCAGGGTTCGGGTTTTTGGATCAAGAATGGGGTAGACGTAATCAACCGTACCTTGCCAGTTTTTACCCGGAATCGCGTCTAACGTCATAGTTGCATTGCTGCCAGCTTTCATCCAGTGAGCCTGACGCTCAAACACTTCTGCATCGACCCAAACATTCTCCAGTGGACCAGCGCTAATCACGGCTTGAGCAGGTGATAAGTAACCGCCTTCGCGCACATTTAAGCTGGCGATAATACCGTCGTCTGGTGCTTTAATTGCGATGGTTTGGGAAGCTTTGCCGCGCTGAGTTATGGCTTTGATTTGCGAGCGATCGACACCAAGTGTGACCAAACGTTCAGTCGCGCCTTTGACTAAGCCACTGCGGCCAGTACGGTACGCGTTAAGCAGCTCTTCCTGCGCTTTAACCAGTTCAGGCGAGTAGAGTGTAAATAGGACATCGCCTTTTTGGACTTTTTCGCCAACGGCGTTGATGTGGAGTTTCTCCACCCAACCAGCAACACGAACGTTAGTTTGCCATAACTTACTCTCGTCAAAGGCAATGTAACCAACGGTTTCAATACGCGGTGATAACTTCTCTACTGAAACTTGAGCGGTTTTAACCCCAAGATTGTTTTCGACCGAAGGGTCAATGGTGACCGTGCCAGGCTTATCTTGTGCTCCGGCCAGATCTTCAGCATAAACAGGAATCAAATCCATCCCCATTGGTGACTTTCCCGGTTTATCTCGTTTGTAGTTAGGATCCATCGGGGCGACCCAGTAGAGCGGATCGTTTGAGCTATTTGACGCACTATCCTCAGCCGCCATTAGTTCATGATTGGCACTCGGATTAAAATGGCTGAAACCAAAGCCTAAAGCCCCACCTACTATTAAAGCGATGGTGGCGATTTTGATAGAATTCGAACTCATTGTTACTTCCTTAATTCCGGTGCTGATACTTGATATTCAAAACCACCCAGTAACGTTGCCAAGTTGCTATTGACGATATTTAAATCAGTGATCAAACGTTGTTGCTCGAGCTGCAGAGCAAGCTCATCGGTACTGGCCAAAATCACATCGTTGAATTGCGCGGTGTTATTTTGGTATCCCCGTTCTACTGCCCGAATCCGAGCTTTGACCTGAGGAAGTAAAGTGGTTTGATAACGCTCCAGGCGTTGGCTTAAGTTGCTGCGGTCGACCAAAAGCGTGTTCACTTTGGCGTTCATTTGCGTCAGTAATGTGTCTTTCTGTGAGCGTGCAGCTCCTACCTGATACTGCGCCGCTGCGAGGTTTTTATCTTGGCGATTGCCAGTGAATAGCGGAATATCCATCGTTAAATACGCACTGACTAAATCTGAAGCCGGCTCACCTTTCATGTTGTTTGACTGGCGATAGGCATAGGCAACTTCGACACCAAACTGCGGACTATAAGCTTGCTCTGCAATTTCAACCTGAGTTTCATTAGTTGAAATGCTGACATCGGCCATTTTCACCATTGGGTGCTGGCTAAGTAGTTGATAGTGCTGCGTAGAATCAGCCCCAGAGGAGAGGGCCTGATTCAGATTATTCCAGTTAAGTTGGTTGCTGGCTTGTAGCGATGGAGTACCTTGTTGAGAATGATTAATCAACCAGTCAGAGCCTAGCCATTCAGAAAGCTGGGCTACCAAACGCCGCTGCATTTGAGCATTAGCCTGTAACTTTTCATCCAGCTTGCTTACTTGCAGCTGTGCGTTAAGAAGGTCCTGAGCTTCGCTTTTGCCAATTGAGTAATTGGTTTGTATGAAGTTCTCCATTTCCTTCATCAAGCGGCGGTTTTCTAACATGATCTGTTCTGCTTGTTGTTGATAGCCAAGCTCAAGCCAGAGTTGAGTCATGTTATTCGCTATATCCAGCTCTCTTGCATGCACTTGCAGAGATAAACCATCCGCTTGTTGGTTCGCTTTCTTCTGTTGAAGGTCGAGGGTAGAACCGCGCTCAAACTGTTGCATTAGACCAACTGAGATATTAGTCATTGGGTCTTCGTCGAACTTAAAACTGTCGACAGGTAGTCCGCCAACACCCACTTTTAGTTTCGGATCCATTAGCGTCGCGCTTGCAATGCCGGTCTCACGCATGGCTTCCGATTGAGCAAAGAACTGTTTGCGATTGCCATCGTTTTCAAGGGCAATATTAATCAGCTTTGCCAGTTCTTGGGTCGATTGTGCTTGAGATACATTGACTGCTTTTTCGTGTGATGGCGTTTGTGCCATCACATTAAATGCAGGCAAAGCAATCAGGGCTAGTGAGCCTATTGATGTCACTAAGTGATTTGGGGTGAATTCCATCGTTTTCATCCAAATTAATACCAGACTTGCTCGTAAACGCACAAATAGTGTGAATCGATGCGAAAGCTGGTGATTGCCGGACGTTTGGACGTTGTGATTACTTGAGCTCTTTGACGATACAAATAATCTGAGATCGTAAGGCGTTATTTGGGTAAATAGACCAATCGTCGGGCGCAATTAAACAACCTGCAAGGTTATGCAGGGTCGAATGCTTTTATTGAATTAAATGATAGGAGGTCGGTAGAGATCGTGACTGATTTGTACGACAGGGTCATGGCTCTCAATATTGAAGGAGGCTCTTTGTGCCAGCGGAGAAAGTCGGTTTTCGGGAACGGGTAGTGAAACAAAAACAAACGAACAGGACGTTGTGCAGCAGTTATGAACCGTACCCGAGTTGTCCGCACAGCTCATTGGTAAGTCGGAAGGGGCTGAGCTATGAGACGTCGCCATACTCATATCCATACTGTGTGACCCACAGTGCTCATCTTGCTGAGTTATTGTCTGATCTGACATCATTTTTAGGTTCATTAGTGGTGCACTGTTTACCACGCTCGATACCAAAAGGATCAGCGTTGTCAGCAGAGTCAACCAAATTGTATGCCAGGATTTAAGGTGCATACTCGTTCCAGTAAAATGAATGTATCTCGTTAATAACCCTTGAATAGTAAAGGTTACCCTAGGGGGAAAGTCAATAGTTAATATTTGACAATAAAAATGTAGTTAGTGAGCATTTTGTCACATGAACTTCCCGCGGTAGGATTTATCCTTAAATTAAGTAAGGGTTAAGTGGCTAACTCAGGGTAGCGTATGATCGAAATTATCATCGACGGGAAGTATCGAATTGTAGAAGAAGGGCAAACTCTTCTTGAAGCGGCAAAAGTATGTGGCGTGGAAATCCCGTCGCTTTGCGGCATGAACAAAAGTAACGAGAAAGTGCCATGTGACTTATGTGTCGTTGAGATAGAAAGTGGTGGTACCAAACGAGCGTGTGAGCTCGAAGTCTATCGAGGACTTAACGCCGTTACCCAGTCAGAACAACTCAGTGAACACCGAAGAAAAGCCCTTAACCGAATTATGACGGACCATTACGCTGACTGCGAAGCTCCGTGTAAAACGGCTTGTCCCGCTGGTGTCGATATTCAGTCTTACCTCTACCATATCTCACAGAATGATCACCAAAAAGCGATTGAAGTGATCAAAAAAACGCTGCCAATGCCGCTATCAATCGGACGTGTTTGTCCGGCCTTTTGTGAAAGTGAATGCCGCCGTTCTTTAGTCGATGAGCCTATTGCCATTCGTCAACTTAAGCGTCATGCGGCAGACACCGATTTGGCTTCTTATGACGCTTACGTGCCGGAGAAAAAGCCGACCAAGAACCTTAGAATCGCGGTGGTAGGCAGTGGCCCGGGGGGATTAACCACCGGCTATTATCTTTCTAACGAAGGTTATGACGTTACAGTCTTTGAGTCGATGCCGAAAGCGGGCGGGTGGCTACGCTATGGCATTCCGGAATATCGCCTTCCAAAGGACATTCTGGATAAAGAAATCGAATTGATGTGTCGCAATGGCATGCAGATCAACACCAATAAAAAGCTTGGCGTTGACTTTACGCTTTCCCAATTAAGTGAAGATTACGACGCAGTGTGTTTGGCTGTTGGCGCATCTCAAGCGGTGGAGATGAACTATCCGGGTAGCGATTTGAAAGGATGTTATTTGGGTGTCGATTACCTCAAAGACTACGTGACCGAACAACACTATCTGACAGGCAAAAAAGTGGCGGTTATTGGTGGTGGTAACACCGCGATCGATTGTGCCCGAACGTCGCGACGAGCAGGGGCTGATACAACGTTGATTTACCGTCGAACTCGAGACGAAATGCCAGCGGAAGACTACGAAATTGTTGAAGCTGAACACGAAGGTGTGAAGTTCCACTTTCTGACCAATCCTGCGGAAAATTTAGCGGATGAAAACGGGCGCGTTCATGCCGTTCGTTTAGAACGAATGGCTCTGGGGCAGCCAGATTCATCAGGCCGTCGCAGCCCAAAACCGACAGGTGAGTTCTTCATCGAAGCATTTGATACGGTGATCGCTGCCGTGTCTCAAAAGCCAGATTTGAGTTTTTTAGACAACGATGCGTTGTCGATTCCCGTAACTCGTTGGAACACTTCGGAATCTGACGCGCAAACCATGCATACCGGTACGGGCAATATTTTCAGTATTGGCGATTTCCGCCGCGGGCCTGCGACAGCGGTAGAAGCGGTTGGAGATGGACGAGTTGCCGCAAAAGCGATTGATCTGTTCCTGAATGGCGACATGGCAGATATGCCAACACCGGCTTTTAACTCTCGTAAAGAGCAAAAATTGTCGCAAGTTGATCCGCTTCACTTTGAAAATATCCAAAAAGTCGCGCGTACGATCATGCCGGAGTTAACCCCAGAACAGCGTGAGCAGAGCTTTGCCGAAGTTGAACTCGGATTTGACAATGAAGAGGCAATGAAAGAAGCGGCACGTTGTCTTGAATGTGGCTGTCAGGCGAACACAGACTGTGCTTTACGAGATTATTCAACGGAATATCAAGCTGAACAGAAATTCGATGACTTGTTACAAGCTAAAGCCACTAGTGTTGTCGATCATCAAGGATGGCTTGATCTGCGAGCAAAAGATCTTCGCCATAAATACGAAGTCGACCGCAGTTCGGAGTTTATTGAGTTCGATGCCAACCGCTGTATCAGTTGTGGTCAGTGTATTCAGGCGTGTCGAGAGCAAGCCGTTCATGGCGTGCTCAGTTTTGTAAGCGATGCTAATGGCCGTCCGGCACTGAGACCGGATGATCGACCTCGATTCCGTTCAGAACAAAAAGGGAATAAGCCTAGTGGTTTAACGCTAATGGGCGATTCCAAGTGCGTGCAGTGTGGTGCGTGTGTGCAAGCGTGCCCAACGGGTGCAATGGTAGACAGCCGTGATCGATCACAAGGCCGAACCGAGGATTTGAAAGCCGTTGACACTATCTGTACCTACTGCGGTGTCGGCTGTAAGTTAACCATGTTTGTTGACGAGGCAGAGAATAAAATTCGCTATGTCAAAGGTGCTGACTCACCGGTTAACCAAGGTATGTTGTGCGTAAAAGGGCGCTTTGGTTTTGACTTCATTGGCAGCGAAGAGCGATTAACTACGCCACTTATTCGTAAAGATGGATGGCTGCAACCAGCAAGTTGGGAAGAAGCTATTCAATTAGTCGCGTCTAAGTTTACGTCTATAAAACAAGATTTTGGCAGCAATGCGCTGGCGGGTTTCTCTTCAGCAAAAACCACCAACGAAGACAATTACGCGTTTCAGAAATTCATTCGCCGCGAACTCGGTACCAATAACGTTGACCATTGCGCGAGACTTTGTCATGCATCCAGTGTCACTGGGCTGGAAGCATCATTAGGCAGTGGGGCAATGACCAATGATATTCCAAGTATCAAACACTCGGATGTGATTTTTATTATCGGTTCAGACACCACTTCTGCGCATCCAATCATCGCATCTCATATCAAGCAAGCTATTCGTCATCACGGTGCACGTCTGGTGGTGGCTGATCCAAAACGTGTCGATATTGTTGAGCATGCAGAGCTTTATTTAGCACATCGTCCGGGTACGGATGTCATGCTACTAAATGGCGTAATGCAGCTGATTATTAAGAATGGCTGGTTTGATCAGGAGTATATCGAAGAGCGCGTTGATGGCTTTGATACCTTACTGCAAGAAGTGATGTCACCCGCTTACAATCTGGACAAAGTAGAACTGGTCACGGGTGTGAAAGCCGACGATATTTTCGCCATGGCACGTATGATTGGGACAGCCAAGCGTACGGCTGTGTATTATTCGATGGGGATTACGCAGCATACCACCGGGCATGATAACGTTCGTTCGATTGCTAACCTGCAATTGTTGTGTGGAAACATTGGTATCGAAGGTGGAGGCATCAACCCATTGCGCGGTCAGTCAAACGTGCAAGGGGCGTGCGACATGGGGGCATTGCCAAACTGCTATCCGGGCTATCAAAAAGTCTATAACCCAATGGTACGACAGAAGTTTGCCATAGAATGGAATGCGCCCGATTTGTCGGCAGAGCAAGGATTAACTCTGACTGAAATTATTGATGCCGCATGCAAACGAGAAGTTCGAGGCATGTACATCATGGGTGAAAACCCAGTATTGAGTGACCCAAACCAAGCGCATGTCATTGAAGGCTTAGAGGCACTGGATTTCTTGGTTGTGCAGGATATCTTCCTTACTGAAACGGCGCAGTATGCCGATGTGGTTCTGCCTTCTTGCTCATTTGCTGAAAAATCAGGGCATTTCACTAACACTGAGCGTCGGGTACAGCGTGTGAATGCTGTTGTTACCGCTCCGGGAGAGGCCAAAGAGGATTGGTGGATCATTCAAGAGCTGGCTAATGCGATGCGCAGTGACTGGAATTATCACTGCGTGTCTGAAATTACCAGCGAGATTGCTCGTGTGACGCCTCAGTATGCGGGTTTACGTTGGGATGCTATCACGCCAAATGGTGTGCAATGGCCGAGCAACAAGAATAACCCGAACGGCACGCGAATCATGCACCAAACCCAGTTTACCCGTGGTAAAGGGCAAATGGTCGGCATTCCGTTCCGTTATGCTGCTGAACTTCCAGATGAAGAGTATCCTTTGGTACTGACAACTGGCCGAGTGCTGGAGCAGTTCCATACCGGGACCATGACGAGAAAAACGAAAGGATTGGATAATCTTGCGGGACCGAGAGCTATGATCAGCGTCGAAGATGCCGAAGCTTTGGGGATCAGCAATGGTCAGCGCCTGAAAATATCGACACGTCGTGGTCATATCGAAATTGATGCGTTTGTAACCAAGAGAATGCAAAAAGGGGTGGTGTTTATTCCTTTCCACTTTGTTGAATCTCCAGTTAACCGCTTAACAACTACGGCAACGGATCCGCATGCGAAAATCCCAGAATTTAAGGTTGCGGCGGTAAAAGTTGAAATAGTAGAACCCGTTAAGACTGAGAGCATAACTACCGAACACGTACATACGGATTAGGCAGACAGGATAAAACGGGCTTCGCATTGAGCCTCGAAAAGAAATGGGCAGGAATCATAATATGATCCCTGCCCTTTTTTATGTGAATTGGACGCGAGATTGTCAGAGAATTGACTGTTTCTGACGGCCCTCTGTTATTCAGGCAAGTTCTATAACCTAAAATTTGCTGAGCTCCTATACTCAGACTACAACGTTGAGTTTTTATAACAACAAGAGGCACTTGCATGACAAGAACAACCTCATTAGCAGTCGTTTTTTTATTGATGTGCGCATATTTTGGATACAACCGATTTTATGTGTACCCAAAGCAGTTGGAATCTCAAGCCGAATCAATGCTACTTAAGATGGCAAATCGAGAAGAATGGCTGGATGCGTTCGAAGTGATGAACCGAGTTGATGCGCACAAAGGTTACTTAGAGCTTGCAGCACAAATCAAATCTTCCGATGGCAATCGAGCCTATAGTGAAGGCTTTATCACCTACAGCGATCGCCAAGGCATGGTCTGTAAAGAAGTTGTGTTTGATTTTAAGATAGACTCTTTAAATAACTACACAATTTCTCAAATACGTGACTGCTCTATGGGCGAGTACTATTAAAAGATGCACAGCGTTTGGTACGCTGTTAATCGAGCGACTTCTTAAACCTGAGAGAAGCAACTACGAGACCGAGTATGGTAAATCCAACTAGCCATAACGTATCTCGCCATAAATCGAATAAGTCCGCACCGCGTAGCACAATTCCTCTAATCATCCTCATGAAGTGGGTGGCGGGAAGCACTTCCGATATCCATTGTGCCGCCACTGGCATTCCTTCATAGGGGAACATAAAACCAGACAACAGAATGGATGGCAGCAGAATAAACACGGTCATCTGCATAGCTTGAAGCTGTGTTTTTGCGATGGTGGATATCATCAGGCCTAAGGTCAGACTCGCCGCAATAAAGAGCAATGTCCCAAACAGCATTTGGCTGATGGCACCGTTGATAGGAACGCCAAAAATCCAATGGCCGAGACCTAAAATGATAAAGACTTGAATCAAGCCGACGAAGATATAAGGCACGATCTTCGCAATCATCAACTCAATAGAGTGGATTGGTGTCGTGATGAGAAGTTCTAAGTTACCTCGTTCTCGCTCCCGAACAATAGCCGCACTGGTAAATAAGATCATCGTCATGGTGAGGATCACACCGAGTAAACCCGGAACAATATTGACAGCGGAACGTCGACTTGGGTTGTAGTAGAGGGCAACTTCAAAGGTTTTACTTGGTCTGGATCGGATTTCGAAGTCAAAATCAGTCAGAGGCATGGTTTGCAGCGACAATATCGCTGAGCTGATCATGGTATCTGAACCATCGACGATCCATTGGCCCAGTTCGCGCCCTTGCATCATGCGTTGCGTAAGGTCGCTCGGTAAAATCAGCACTGCTCGCACAAGCCCGTCCTGGATGGCTTGCTCTGCTTCTTGAGCAGTGGCATAGGTCTCTTTGATATCGACAACCTGAGTGACTTCCACAGACTGAGCAATGATACGCCCGGCCGTACTGCCACTTTGATCGACGACACCAACCGGAATATTGCGAATATCCGTATTGATTGCGAACCCGAACAAGAGTAATTGAATAAGCGGGATCATCACGACCATGCCAAAGGTGATCCTATCTCGGGAAAGTTGACGAATTTCCTTGATCATCACGGCTTTCATTCGGGCTATTGGCTTGATCATTGGCGGCCTTTCCCTGTTACAGTGACGAAGACATCTTCCAGACTTGGTCGTGCATGATTCATTTCGGCATGTTCTAATTCCGGAAATGTCTGTTTGAGCCAATTTATTGGATGCTCAACATGCTGGTGGATCAGAATGCGCAAACGAATCCCCAGCTGAGCGGCAGAACGAACCTCATCACGTTGAAGGAGTTTTTCTTTTAACTCACGCAGTTTGTCTGATTTGACTTCAATAATGTTCACGCCCATATTTTCCATCAACTGTTCCGGCTCGCCATCGGCACGAATTTCACCTGATTCCATAATAGCGAGGCGATGGCAACGTTCGGCTTCGTCCATGTAATGGGTGGTTACTAAAATGGTGGTGCCTTGGTCGCATAAATCAAACAACTGTTCCCAAAACTCACGTCGGTTTTCAGGATCGACGGCGGAGGTAGGCTCATCAAGAAACAAAAGTTCGGGGTTATGCATTGTTGCAGCAGCAAGAGAAAGGCGTTGTTTTTGCCCGCCACTCATGCCGCTGACTCGTTGCTTTCGTAGCTGATCTAACCCATAGGTTCTCAATTGTTCTTCAATCCGGGTTTTAAGCGCTTTGCTACCCAGACCAAAAATTTGGCCAATAAATTCGAGGTTTTCTTGAACCGAGAGATCGTCATAAAGCGAAAATTTCTGAGTCATGTAACCGATCTTGAGCCGCAGCATTTCGGACTGCCTAGGAATCTCCAGCCCGAGAACATCGACGTTGCCTTCCGTGGGGCTGAGCAAACCTGTCAGTACACGAATAGTCGTCGACTTACCGCAGCCATTCGGACCTAAAAAGCCGTAGATAGAGCCTTTGGGAACATTCAGTGTGATGTCGTTGATCGCCGTGAAATTACCGAATTTCTTGACGACATTCTTAGCCTGAATGGCGTATTCCGTCATCGCGTTACTCCACTAGGTCAACTTGAGCTGGCACACCAGAAGGCAGCGATTTTGCCGACTCAGGTAAATCGACTTCAGCCAGGTACATCAAACGCGAACGTTCTTCTTCTGTGAGTGCGAAATAAGGTGTAAATGACGGTTCAGTGGCTACCCAGCGTACGGTTCCCTGTAAAGGACTTGCTAGCCCATCCACGTTAACCGTAACGGTTTTCCCAGGGACAAAGTTAAGACGGAATTTAGCAGGAACGTAAACTCGGGCGTAGGGGACCCTGCTCGCTTGTATTACCGCAACGATACCATTCACAGGCACTCGCTCCCCAAGGTTGTAGGGTAAGTTATCCAAGGTTCCATCACGGGTAGCGGTAATGGTCAGTTCTGCCAGTTTCTGCTCTTGCAGCGCAACATCTGCTTTCGCTGCCATCAATTCTGCTTTAGCCTGATCAATATCTTCAGGTCGAGAACCGGCAGTGAGTTTGCTGAACTCTTCTTTGGCGGAGTTCAACTCAGCCCGAGCTGAATCTCTTGCCGCCAGTGCGGAGTCTTTCTCCGATTGGCTAATAAGCTTCTTGCGTACCAGTTCGACTGTGCGCTGGTAGCTTTTCTGCGCTTCTGTGAGTTGTGCTTCCGCTCTTGCGACTTTTGCCGAGGCGGCAGCGATGTCTTCAGGACGCTCACCGTTGGTTAACTTCAAGAGATAAGCTTCGGCTTTGGCTTGCTCGGCGACTGTATGAGCGAGCACCGCTTGTTGGTTCTTGGTATCCAGTTGTACGAGGACTTCACCTTCACTGACTTGGCTGCCTTCCTTGACGGGCAGAGCGCGAATTATCTCATTTGAAGTTGCGGTGAAAGTGACGCGGTCACGTTCTAGTGTTCCAAGTGCCTGATGTGTGTTGTCTTTTGAACATGCAGTCAGTAGAGCAATAATTAAGGTGCCAAAGATAATTCGCTTCATAGTGCGGTGCTTCCCTGAAAGATGTTTAGACAAGTCATTTTGATGCTCTGAAATTACTGGATACATTTCAGCAGTGAACGAGCTTTACTACAGCTTAGCATGGAATGGAGAAACTATTCTTTTAAAATTTAGAGGCTTAGGTTCGCAACTGAAATGCCAAGAGGTCAGTGTGCAGAATCGAGAGCATGATCGAGTTTTGTACTTCTTTATGATGTATCCGCAGGTGCGGTTAGTGAGTAAGCCAGCAATTAATCGGCTGTCGATATAACGTCTTTTGAGAACAAAGCCCAACCGCGGCTGGGCTGTGATTAGATTGTTTATTGTCGTTACGTTAAACGAAAATTTTTCCTTTCAGGTAAAGCACACCATCACCGGAAACTTCAACGCTGTTATCGTTTACTTGGCAGTGCAATACGCCACCTCGAGCCGAGGCTTGACAGGCAACAAGTGAGGTCTTGCCAAGCTCCTTTGCCCAAAATGGCGCGAGTCCTGCGTGTATAGAACCCGTTACCGGATCTTCGTCACCACCGTTAGCAGGCCAAAAGTAGCGCGAAACAAAGTCATAATCAGTGCCTTTGGCGGTAACGACGACGTCATAGGGAGCAAGTTGTTTAAGCGGCTCAGATTGATATTGAACGTCCAGCACTTCTTGTTGGTTTTCCAATATGACAAAGTACGCTTGCGGGCTTAATAGCACTCGGTCTACTTTGCAATTCAGTCCTTCTATCAGTTGTGTAGGAATAGTGCTGACTGGTTCAGGTGGTCTGGTAGGGAAGGTCATTTCGATCTTGCCCAAAGCATTTTTCACGACACTGAGTTTACCGACTTTTAGCGTGTGAAATTCGATAGTACCGTCGACATTGAGTTGGTCGAATAAAACCATGGCTGAAGCAAGTGTTGCGTGGCCACAAAAGTCAATTTCTGTCAGTGGCGAGAACCAGCGTATTTCATATTGATTCTCATTAATCTGTTTGAGAAATGCGGTCTCAGAGAGGTTATTCTCAGCTGCGATACTTTGCATGAGCTCAGGTGCTAACCATTCAGTTACAGGGACGACAGCGGCAGAGTTGCCTTTAAATTGTGCATCTGTGAATGCGTCTACAACATAAATATCTAATTCCATTTATTTTCCCTTTTTCCACGAGCTCAAACGAAGTTTCATACTCACTATACTGAAACGCCTTCCGAAAAGGGAAGGCGTTTTGAAGGATATCAGTTTAAATTTTCTAATTAGCTTGTGTATTTGGCTTTCATTCGGAGTGCGACGTTAACTAACGCGATTAACACCGGCACCTCAATCAGTGGGCCAATCACACCAGCGAACGCTTGGTCGGAATTTAAACCAAATACCGCAATAGAAACTGCGATAGCGAGTTCGAAGTTGTTACCAGTCGCTGTATAAGCAATAGAAGCATTTTTGTCGTATGGAAGACCGATTTTTTTACCGATAAAGAAGCTAACAAAAAACATCAATACGAAGTAAATAGCCAGTGGAATTGCGACTCGGAATACATCCATAGGAAGCTCTAAAATCATTTCACCTTTTAAGCTGAACATCAAAACAATGGTTGCAAGCAGAGCGACTAACGTGATCGGTGAAATTCGCGGTATGAACTCGTCTTTGTACCATTGTTCCCCCTTAGCTGCGACTAGCCACTTACGGCTGAGAAAACCAGCGAGAAAAGGGATGCCAAGGTAAATCAGAACGCTTTCAGCAATATCTCCCATAGAGATATCAACGATGAAACCTTCATAGCCAAAATAGGGCGGCAGTACCGTAATAAACAGCCATGCCATCACGCTGTAAGTCAGAATTTGAAAGGCACTGTTCAAAGCGACCAACGCGGCCCCATACTCTTTGTTACCGCCGCCGATGTCGTTCCACACCAGAACCATCGCGATGCAACGAGCAAGACCGATCAGGATTATCCCAACCATATAGCCTGGATGATCGCCAAGGAATGTCAGCGCAAGAATGAACATCAGAATCGGACCAATAATCCAGTTCATTATTAATGAAAGTGTGATGGCTTTTTTGTCTCTCGTCACTGTTCCCAGCAAGCCGTAGTCAACTTTCGCCAGTGGCGGATACATCATCAGGATCAAGCCAATAGCGAGTGGTATGTTGGTACTGCCGACTGACATGGCTTCGTTCCACTCAGCTACTTGAGGAAAAACGGCACCGATACCGACACCAATTGCCATCGCGACGAAGATCCATACTGTGAGGTATCGATCCAGAAAACTCATTTTATTACTGGCACTACTTAAAACTTCAGTGGTCATCTTGTCTTCCTCGTATATCGTCGAAAGACGATTGTTGAGTTTGCGCTTACTCATCTTAACGTGTAAGGCGGAATCAGTTAGTTGAAAAGGTTTGAGAATTCAGTGCTGAAACTATTCAGTGTTTCTCGCTGAATACGGTAGCAAACTTTTGGTGGATTAGGCTCGGCAGTAATAAAGCCTGCCTGTTTTAGAATTCGTAAGTGCTCAGAAACGGTGGATTGCGCCAGGCCCAGCTCAGAGACTAAATCACTATTCAAGCAGTTGTCCATTGTGTCTAACTTATGGAGGATATGCAGGATACGTATACGTGCAGGGTGTGACAACGCTTTTGCCTGTGCAGCCAAGGTTTTTTCTTTGTTCAGTTGTTGCTCAGTCGTTTCAAAAGAAACCTGGCAGGTATTATCGCATTTATCACTCATCTGTCGGTCTTTATAGTTAATCGTCGAATTGCGATTAAGTGTACGTGGTACGAGTGGGTTGTGCAAGTTGATCCTAAGGATAGCAAGTATGGAGAGAAAGAAAGCAGAACCTAAAGACATTGGGGGTATCAGGAGCTAAGGCTCTGCTTTGCAAAGGGGGAATTACGACCAGTGGAACATCTCGTTGAGGTGGACCAGAGCCATCACTTCTAGTTTGCTGTGCGACTGAATGAGGCGTTTTTGGAAAAAGTTCGCCATCGGTGCTTTATCTGGTTTTGACATCATATTTATTTCTCCTTCTCGTGCTGACAAATTCAGTATGTTGAGAAAAGGGGATTAATAAAACAGAGTGAATTTATTATTTTTGTTCCTGTTAAGGCTAAAATTAAGCGGAAGTTGGGCTTTTTGGCGCGAGAAAAGGCGGAAAAGAGGAACTCATATGTTCGAGATTTTCTTATTTTGTTTCTCCTAACTTCAGTAAAATACTCCATTCCCAAAAGCCTCATCAAAAGATAAGGAAAAGCTCCGTGTCTGATCTGAATTTGTTTCGTTACTATCAACGTTTGATGCCGTTTGAAGTTGGTAAGGAAACGAAAACTACGCTCCATGAGATTGCTGAGTTATTGTTTGTGTCGCCTCGTCATGCGCGAAGCCTGTTGGCTCAAATGCAGCAGCATGAATGGTTGAGCTGGCAGCCTAAAGCAGGCCGAAATCATCGTTCTACCTTATTAATGAATGTTGATCTGAGTGCATTGAAGGAAACGCTCGCACGAGAGCGAATCAAGTCAGGAAAATACGAAAAAGCGCTCTCCATATTAGATGAAGACGAAGCGGCTTTTGGGCGTTTACTGAAAACGACTTCTGGAGCCTCACTTCAAGAAGGCCAACTCAATATACAGCTAACCTATAAGCGGACGTTTGAACGTGTGGTGCCGCATCAACTTCAGAGAAGCAGTGAACGATTTTTGCTGCGACAAATATACTGTTGCTTAGTTGCCAGCGACAATGATGGCCAGGTTAAAGCGGAACTGGCACATCATTGGCGATATGACGAGGCCAAGTACGAGTGGACTTTCTATCTTCGTCCCGGACTGACTTTCCATAATGGTAGCCCCATTGATGCAGATACGGTTGTAAACCTGTTTAATAAGTTAAAGCTTCTCGATTACTACGAAAAAGATTTGGCCCATGTCGAAACGATAACTGCCCCGAATCCGCTCAAGGTGATTTTTACTTTGAACACGCCTGATTTGGGTTTTGCGGGACTGATTTCCGGGGTGAAATATGGCATCCAGCCTGCGAGTCAGGTCAATGAGGCAAATAATCGACTCGTTGTTGGGAGTGGTCCTTTTTCGGTGATCGAACATAATGAAAACCGTTTAAAGCTACAGGCGTTTGAAGGCTACTATTCTTGTCGAGTGCTGACCGACCAAGTGACCATATGGATTGTCGATGACGAAAAGATGGAAAATCCCTCCTTATCTTCAAACTCAGAACTGGTTGAGGCTAATACGGATGATGGCGCGTGTCTTCACTATATGTCGATGAGTGATGCACAGACATATGCGGCAAATAAAAGAAGCCGAATCGAAGACGGCTGTTTGTTTGCTTTGTTTAACCACCGGGCGAAGCACGCGTTGTCTTTGGCACAACGTCGTTATATCGCCGAATTGATTCAACCCAAGTATTTGGTTGAAATCATGAAAAGTGAAAATATCGTGTTCGGTAGCATTCCTGCGTTCAATTTATTGCCAACCTGGAGACCGGTTCTCCGTCCGTTTGGTGAAGAAACCAAGCTACCCAAACACATCAGTATTGCTGGTTATAACTATACGGCTTTGCGGCGGTGCGCTCGTGCTATCTCACGCCAATTAGAAAGTACGGGTTGTAAAGTAGAGACCGTGATGTACTCATATCGAGAGTTGAGTGAGCGAGCACGCAATGGCACGCTGAATGAAACACTCGTGGTGACCAATATCAATTTGGATGACAATCGGCATGCATCGGCTTTCAGCAATTTTTATACACACACCGTTTTGCATAATACCTTGAATCAGGAAAATGCAGTGTGGCTGGATGAGCAACTTGAACGACTTCGGGCAAATACTCAGCTCGAAGACTATTTGGAAGCGCTAGAACCGATTGCTTCAACGCTGGTCAGTGAATATTGGATTGCACCCATGTTTCATCACACCCAAACGCTGCGTTTTCAGGGGGTACTCGAAGACGTAGCGCTGACTAACTGGGGCTGGCCAGACATACGTTCAGTGTGGTCAGCGGATTAGCATTAGCTCGAGATCGTATACGCGCTACAACGGTGATTCGACAACCACATATTTACGCTGATCTCGTAAAGGGAGAAACCAAGCGTTTTGATATTGAAAGTAAGTTTGTCCATTCACCACAACCGTTTTCTTAGTGCTAGGCAAAGAGTCAACAATCTCTCCTTTTTTGAATGGACTGTTCGAGGACACATTAGTTGAAGTCGAGCTGGAGCTTTGCGTGACGGTCGCACTATTTGAGCCGGAATAGCTTACCACTTCGTTTCCATCTATGACTGTGTAGTTTCCCGCTGGTGGACTTTCTACGTACACGTAGCGATCGCCACTTTTCTTGTAATAAGCGTCCTGAATAATTGCGTAAGTGATACCAGCAAAAATCGCGAACGTAGCGATATCGACTAAGTCTCGGTGATAGTAGTAATAATGGCCACGGTATGGTGGATAACGATGCCCACTACGCACATAAATATAAGTCGAATGATGTTTAGGCGGTCTAATCACCACGGGAGGCCGGTGGTAACTCGGCGGGCGATGATAACTCGGTGGTCTGCTGACATTCGGAGGACGATGATAGCTTGGTGGTCTATGCTGAGAAGGTGGATGAGTTGGTTTTACTATTGGACGTTGCACCGGACGGGTCTGATGCTTATTCCCTGGTTGAGTAATCGGGCGCACGGAAGGTTCGTTGTGTGGCTTAGCCGACACCGATGTGCTGCCAATAAGGAAAAACGTCAAGGCTGTAACAACCCATCTGCTAATTAAACCGCGTTTCATAAAACGTCTCCGTTACATATTGGAGAGCAAATATACTCATACCTAATTATAACAGAGCATCAGGCTTAGGAAGTGTTCTTCCGTTGCTCGAGTACGAGAGACAAAAGACGTACTAATAAGGATTGAGCTTCAGGGGATAGTAAGCGTGCGATAGAAGCAAGGTCCTGTTCTGTCACATGTTCTACGCCCCTGACGTCGAGAGAGAGATCAAGATCAGTGAGCTGCATTGATCTTAAGATTGAACGGTATTGTGAAAGCTTGAGATCAGATTCACCGCGCTCAATTCTTTGATAGGTTTTTACGCTCATCCCTGCCATTTTGGCAATTTGTTCGCGGGAAAAACCCATCTCTTTTCGTCTTTTGATCAGTGCTTCAATAATAGGGTCGACATGCATAGCTTCTCCAGACAGGACTGTTTTGACCTAATTAAAGCAATTTGTGGACCAGTTTAACCAGCTGCTCTTTATCTTATTGATAATTAGGTATATGAATGGCGACCTAAAAAATACATATATTTCAGTTGGCTATAAAAAATGGAAAATTATCAGTCCTATCATTTAACCACGAATGAAACAGATATTCGCAAAATGCAACGCATTTTAGATACGTTACGTAGTGAAATTGCAGACAAACAGCAGGCTTTCGGGAGAGGTGTGTTGGCGTTGACGCGTGAATCTCAGTTGCGACTAATGAACTACAAGGAACTTTACTTACATCGTGAATCGATTGGTGAAGAAGAATTGCAAACCCTTTATAAGAGCATGAGCAAAACCGAAAAAGTGATTGCAGATGAAGGGATTCATGCTTTGACATATATGATCCAGGCTTTAGACGAAAGCTGACTAATAAACCCAAAGCGTTATGTGTCGTATAGATTTGGTTTAATACCAAGGGAAATGTAAATGCTGGGGAACCGAACCCAGCATTTCGTCACTTAAGTTACCAAATTTTCGAACCGTAACTCAGTGTTTTAGAGGTATGTGAACCGAACGATGTCGGTACGCAGCGAATAATAGCGATATTGTCTGATCTAGGCTACGGCATTGGAATTTAACGTCTTCCCCCAAGCTGTAAATAAAAGTGTACACTCGATATATTCCCGTGGGAGTGCCAGACATTCCTCTCTTTACTGGTTATTTTAACCGCACATGTTAGGTGTTTAGTTGCAACCACTAAAATATATGGCTGAAACTTTGACCTTTTACTTTTCAATTCTCCTGGTTATGCCGTACAATCTCGCCGAACCAATCTCATTCTATTTCGAGTGAGAGATTGATGAATTAGATGACCTATTTTGCTTCGAACCCAAAATGTGGGCATCCCATCAATCAGAATATCGCCCAAAAGTGCTCGCCTACATGCCGATGAAATAAGAGTGCGTTCTCTTTTTTCAGTGCATGTTATTGCTAATTGACGCCGGTTTTCGGCCAATTTTTTGCAAATAGGGGACGTTTTGTTGTTTGTACTTTGGATTAAGTACGGCAGGCGAAACAAAAACGGATTGAATTTAGAGGTATTAACCGTGAATCTAAAACTTGTCGGCAGCTCCCTGATTGTTGCAGGTACTGCTCTTGGCGCCGGTATGCTTGCTATACCTATGGTGCTTGCTCAATTTGGCCTCCTGTGGGGCACACTTCTTATGCTGTTTATCTGGGCCGGAACTACTTACGCGGCACTGCTTCTTCTTGAAGCGAGCTGTAAAGTCGGTGGTGGCGTTAGCATGAATGCAATTGCGCGCGAAACGCTTGGTAAAGGTGGTCAGTTGGTTACTAACGGCCTGCTTTATGCGCTGCTTGTTTGTCTACTCATGGCTTACATTATCGGCGCTGGCGATTTGCTACAAAAAGTTACTGCGTCAATGGGACTCCCAATCTCGACAATTTCAAGCCAGGTTGGCTTCACTCTTTTGGTTGGCATCATCGTTTCTGCCGGTACTGGCGTTGTTGATAAGCTTAACCGCGCTTTGTTCATTGGTATGATCGCCGCACTTATCCTTACTCTTTTCGCTCTTATGCCAAGCGTGACGTTTGAAGGGCTAGATGAAGTCGTGAGCGAAGACAAAGTAGCGCTGATTAAAACCAGCTCAGTTCTATTTACGAGCTTTGGTTTTATGGTCGTGATTCCGTCTCTGGTTAGTTACAACAAAGAAGCGAGCAAAACGCAGTTGCGAAACATGATCATTGTTGGCTCAACCATTCCTCTTATTTGTTACCTGCTATGGCTACTTGCAGTTGTGGGCAATTTACCCCCTCAGGAGCTGGCTCAATACTCAAATGTGACGGAATTGATTGCGGTGCTTGGTCAGCAGTACTCTGGTCTGGAGTTTATTCTGTCTATGTTTACTGGTTTGGCGCTATTGACCTCGTTCTTAGGGGTGGCGATGGCCCTTTACGATCAAAATGCAGACTTGTTACAAGCGGGTAAGCCAGTGGTATTTGTCACCACGTTTATTTTACCGTTACTGGGAGCCGTGTTTGCACCAGAGCACTTCTTAGCCATCCTTAGCTATGCAGGTATTATTCTGGTATTCCTTGCGGTATTCGTTCCTTTGTCTATGACAATGAAAGTTCGTCGTGTACCAGTAGAAGATAACAGTATTTATGAAGCTGGTGGCGGCGTAATGGGAATGAGCATGATGTTCCTGTTTGGTTGCTTCTTGCTGGTTGCTCAAGCTGTGTAAGCTTTTACAGTCAAATTTAATAGAGCCGCGCTGATAAAACAGCGCGGCTTTTTTATTGGTTATGAAATGTGTGGCTAAAGTGGGGGATGCATAAGGAGAGTAATTGTTCTGACGTAAACCTGATATATGGCAAAAACTCTGACGGTTTGGTGAAAAACCTTAGCGGTGGTCTGACATGAGTAGGATAGCTGCTGCCTAAGATTAGAGTGGTAATTTCGATGAGAGGAACTGTTGTGTCAAAACAATTATCTGTTGCCATGGCTGGCGTTATGCTGACTTTAGGCATATTTAGTGCCGACGCGATGGCGGATCCGAAGCATAAGCATCGCTATGAACGTGAGCATCATCACTACCACGATGATCATGACCATGATCGTCACCACCATAAGCACAAGCGTAAACATAAGCATAAACATCGAGATGTAATAGTGGTTGAGCATAGACCACCAAGACACCACTACTATTACCGCGATCGCGTTCCTAGTAATAGTGTCTTTATCCAAATTGGTAATTTGACCTATTTAAAAGTCGATGATCACTATTATCGTCGTTCAAATGATCGTTATGTTCACGTTGATTTAAGACTCTAGTCTGAATTTACAAGTGGATGAAACAAAAACAGCGAGCCTAGCTCGCTGTTTTTGTTGCAGATGACGTTATACCGTAAATCGGTTGAGGATATCATCTTGCTTATGAACATCCTCCTGCTGAGTTCGCATCGCTTCGTTAGTTCGATTCGCTGATTCAGCGACCTGAGTCGACAGGTCTTTAATATTAACGGTATTGTTGTTGATCTCTTCAGCAACTAAGCTTTGCTCTTCAGCCGCAGAAGCGATCTGTAAGTTCATATCCGAAATTCTCTGAATAGCATCTCGAATACGTTGCAATGAGTTATTAGCTAACTCAGCTTTTTCTACGGCTTCAACTGCGCTGCCTTTACTTTGGTGCATTGCGCTGGCAACAGATGAAGCGCCAGACTGAAGCTGCTCAATCATACTGCGAATCTCCGTTGTAGACTCTTGTGTGCGCTGAGCCAACGTACGTACTTCATCAGCAACAACCGCAAAACCTCGGCCAGACTCACCCGCTCGAGCCGCTTCAATTGCTGCGTTTAGAGCCAGTAGGTTGGTTTGATCCGCGATATCGTTAATCACTTTAAGGATCGTTTCAATGTTCGCCGTTGCCGATTCAAGAACATGAACTTCTTCGACGGCCAAATCGATGCTGTCTGAAAGCAAGTTGATGGTTTGTGTCGACTCGCTTACGACTGTTGAACCCTCTACCGTCGCTTGATCGGCTTCTTTCGCTGCACTTGCGGCACCTTGAGCATTGTTCGCCACTTCGGTTGCTGTAACCGACATTTCGTGCATGGCCGTTGCTAACTGTTCAAGCTCCTGTAGCTGAGTTTGAATAGCGCCTGCGGAATCTTCAGCACCTTTGGCGGTAATTTGCGTACCACTTAGGATCTGGTCAGAAATACTCTTCGATTCAATGATTTGGTGCTGTAAGTTTTCTATAAAGGTGTTGAAGTTTTTTGCAAGCTCAGAAAACTCCGGATCGGTATCGGTTTCCAGACGTTGAGTGAGATCGCCTTTTCCTGATGCCACATCTTTAATCGCGTTGTTGAGAGTATCAAGCGGGCGCATTAATGTGCGAATCAACAGAGTTAACGCGATAATTGACGCGATAATCGCAATGATTGAATAAATGATTGCACTGTTACGTAACTCGGCCACATCCGCATAAGCGATGGTTTCGTCGATCACTGCACCCAGATACCAGTCTTCACTTGGGATGTGTTCCAGGCTGACCATGTATGGGCTGCCATCAATTTCAATCTTCTGAGTTGTGTTCTCCAGTTTTACTTGCGGCAAGTAGCTGCTGATTTTCTCGCCATGGAGCTTGCTGTTCGGGTGTGCAATGGTGGTGCCGTCTGATGACACAAGAAATAGATAGCCCGCATCAAACAAGTTTACTTGATTGACCAAGTCGGAAAGTGTCGTGAGTGCTAAGTCATAAAACATAGCACCTGTAAACTGGCCGTTGTTTTTAACTGGCGTCCCAACGGAGATGATTACGCTTTTTGTAGAGACATCAACGTACGGTGCGGTCACCACCAAGTCGCCTTTGCTTTTTGCAGCGGTAAACCAAGGACGTTTACGCGGATCGTAAGTCGCATCTGGCTCCCAGCCATCGTCGTTTTCGACAACCACTCCGTTACGCTCGTAGCCTAAACCAATGGCGATGAAGCTGGATTTTAGGGTTGGTTTCTCGACAATGCTCTTAACATAGTCCTGTGAGTTTGGGTCGAGCTCTATGATCTCGGTTGTGGCGCGAGCGAGATTCTTCTTGGCTGACATTTCTGATTCTACTGTGTTCCCTACGCTCGTTAAGATTTCTTGTACGCTAGAATCGATATGATCGCTGGTTTGAGCTCGGATCGTTATGACTTGTTCTATCGACAGTAGCGACACAGTAATGAGCAACAAAATTGAAGAGGCGGTGACAACCTTGTGTCTGAATTTCATAGTTTTCCTCTGAGTATCCCTATGGCTTATCCCTGCTTTCACCTCTGCTTACTCGGGTGAATTGACAGCAAAAGAAACCGGTGTGTTTGGTTCTTCATTACTTATCGACAATATTGTGAAAAACTTGAAACCAAACATGCGCGATTTGGATGGAAAAATGCGTAATTTGGCACTCTGGTTATGGATGAAAAATAAAGTGGTTATTTATTGCTTGTATATGAATGAGTTAGAGGATAGTGCTCGTTGAGGGGAAAATATCCAGACTGGTCTGATGAGGAAATACGCCTCTCGGCAACAATAGAAATTACACTTTTCTAAAGTTGATACTATCGACCAAAATTGGAATTAAGGAGGCCGAGGGGTGTTGTGTACAAACAAAAAAGGCCCCGCCGAAGCAGAGCCTTTCTGAGAGCAAGTGACGTTAGAATATCAAGTGCGCCATACCAGCAATCACAGGTAGTGTTATGAGGGTACGTAGAATAAAGATAACGAACAGTTCTACGATGTTGACCGGGATCTTACTGCCTAGTAGCAGCGCGCCCACTTCAGACATGTAGATAAGCTGAGTTACAGACATAGCCGCAATAACAAAGCGCGTCATTTCATTATCAATTGAAGCAGCCAGAATCGCAGGGATAAACATATCAGCAAAGCCCACAACGATAGTTTGCGATGCAGCAACCGCTTCTGGGATTTGCAGCAATTCAAGGTAAGGGATGAATGGCTGGCCCAAGATCTCAAATACTGGCGTGTATTCTGCGATGACCAAAGCAACTGTACCAAGACCCATTACTACAGGTAGTACGCCAAACACCATGTCTATTGCGTTGTGAACACCTTCTTTAAATACAGACTGGAACGATGTCACTTCTGACGCGCGTTTCAGAGCCAGATCCATACCCCAAGAGAACGTTGTATGGCCTTCAGGAACTGCATCTGCATCTTTGTCTGGCTTGCTGTCATCAATGTAGCGATCTTTTTTCAGGCTTAGTGGTGGTAAGCGTGGAATGATCACTGCAGCAACAATACCTGCAAGACAGATGGTGCCGTAAAATGGCAAGAACAAGTGCTCAAGTTGAACCTGAGCGATGACGACTAAGCTGAACGTAATCGAAACTGCTGAGAAAGTGGTACCCACTACCGCAGCTTCACGTTGCGTGTAAAACTTGTTTTCGTACTGTTTACTGGTCAGCAAGATACCAACACTGCCATCACCTAACCAAGATGCCATACAGTCGATAGCACTACGGCCTGGTAGGTTAAACACTGGACGCATTATTTTACTTAGCAGTGCGCCAAACAGCTCCAACAGACCAAAGTTAAGCAGCAGAGGCAGTAATAGGCCAGCAAAGATGAATACCGCAAACAGTGTCGGTAACAGGCCTGTCAGAACCAATCCACCTGTGTTTTCTTCCCAGACCGCTTTAGGGCCGATCTCAAAGAAAGTCATCAACACGGCAGCTGCGCCAATTAAGCGAACAAGCAACCAAAGTGGGGATGGGTTAAACAAACCGTTAAGGAAACCATTACGAAGGATCGCAGCAGGCTGGAAAATTTTGCAAAGAACAGAAGCGACAGCCATAAAAGAGATGATAACGGTAATAATGGCAATCAATGTATCGCCAAGTACAGCAGGAATGACTTTAGCCATGACCGCAACTGGGATAGTAAGATCACCATCGTAAGAGATTGGTGCCATAAAAAGCAGAAGACCGATTAAGGATGGAATCAGGAACATCCAAAAGTTGCCTTTAGGTGCTTCAGTAGCATTAGTATTATTGTGCATAATTGTCTCGTGTTACTACTAGTCAATACTTGCCATAATCCATGACATAAATATTCACTAAACATCCGTATTTAATCGCAGGTTGCGGAGGGTACCCGCAAACTGCATCCATTGCAATACTATTCATTAAATACATTTACTTATTCAGTCGATTTGTCGGAAAATTGATTGAATAATACATTTCTGTATAAGAATATGTTGCTCGTGTTAGAAAATTGTATCATTAATTGGCTTGTGTGAAGGTAATTCTGAGAAGCAGTGTGATTGGAATAGTAAAAACGCGGCTAAGTGTGATTTAAATCACGCAACAATTGCGGAATTTTTCACCATTACACTTTCTTAACATAAGGACTTTCTCCTGACTCTCGGCAAGTTTGAGTGTTGAACACGGGAAAGGCAAAGTGAGGGATTGTCGTCAGATTTGGGATTGGAGTTTAGCGGCATGTTTGTGGCGGTATTCAGTTGAGTTCCTGCTTGCAGCCTAAGCGTTATGAAGCTATTTGCACTTAGGCTGCTGTGCCATTATTACTTGACGGTTTGTCTGAATTATCAAGACGTTGGACTATGATTGAGCCTGTACAAATACATCCAGTAAATGATGGCGGTTCCGAACGCTAATAGCGCTGGAAATATTAATGTATGCAGACCATACACAGTAAAAAGAGCGGCACCTGCAACGCCACCGAGTAAAAATCCGGAAAAGATGAATAAGAACAATAGAGCCTTTCGACGGTCAAATTGACGTCCGCGCAAGCTTTCTCCAATCATAATGCCCAGATCAGTAATAATACCGGTCATGTGAGTGGTCCTGACTACAGCGCCGCTAAACGTCGTAATCATCGCGTTTTGCAAGCCGCAGGCAGCGGAAGCTAAATATTGGCCATAAACGTTGCCCTGTACCAAGAAGCCTAAACTAAGAAGAAGTAAGCTGCCTTCTATACACAGTGCGACCCCATAACGACGTCCAAGTTTTAATGCACTGCTTTCGATAAAGAAGCCACTGAACGCAGCACCAATCAAAAAGCTAAATACGATGAAGAGCAGGTGAATGGAGCTGTCCACACCTGTTAGTAAGCTATTCCCTAGCTGAGTTACGGTTCCGGAGATGTGTGTTATCGCTTGATGTTGAAAGCCGAGAAGACCGACGGCATTGACGCAGCCTGCAAGAAGGGCAAGTAGAAACGCGCCATATTCCACCCAACGAGGAAGTCTGGAAATCACAATAAAACCCCACCAAATGTTAGGAGCCGATTATAGCGCTCACACTGAGATACGAAACCCCTTACAGTACAACTCGGTTGATCATTCTCAAAAAAAACTCAAAAAAGCAGGGTTAGGCCAATCACAACAAATGATTGATAAGAAAACGTGTCGGAAAAACGCTTGATAACAAGCTACTTTTTGAAAAGTGTGTACCGTCCTAAATAAGGTTGCCACTCATTCGATGTGCTCCATCGTGCATTCGAAACTGACCCAGCCATGCTTTCGCTCTTCATAGATAGAAATGGTCGGTTCTTGGAATTCTTTGTCACTAAAGAGTCCAACAGGCACAACACTAATGTCGGGTGCAGCGGAGAGTAACAGGCGCATTGTGGTGCCACAGGCAGGACAAAATTCGTATCGGACTTCGCTCCCGTCATCGCTGATTCTGGTATAGCTAATTACGTCACCATCTAAAATGACGTGCTCTTTGGCGAAGCGAGCCTGGACGCCAAATACGCTGCCAGTTCGCTTTTGACACTCAAAGCAATGGCAAATCGATGTGCGCATGGGTTCGCCCAAGCAGCGAAGCTGAATCAAGCCACACGCACACTCGCATGAGTGGGTTCTGTTTGGTTTTGGCATCGTTAAAATTAAATAACCTCAAACTGTCTTCATGTCCCGTACAGCATCTGTACTGGCGATCGAATGGTTAGTGCCACGCGGGGCTAAATCTTCTCAAGTTCTCAGAGAACAGTTTAGGACATTTAAGGCCGAATACCTCATGGCAGCGATCACCTTTCCAACGAAAACTCGACGAACTTAGGCAGGCCAAGTCAGTTTTATTTTGAAACATTTGATGTATTGATTCGAAGGTTGTTTTACGGTTATGGCTCTTTATTTGGTATATACTCCGAGCGCGATTTATAAAATATAAAAACAAGGAAGTCTTCATGGCCCGCAATAGAATTCTGCCTATTCCACTTATCCTTCTTATTCCCGTTGTATTATTAATCATCGTGATTGTTGCTGGTGTTTACCGATTTAGCCTCTCTGATGACGAAATATTAGCCAAGTTTCCGCAGAGCGAAGTTCAGACTAATACGATTATTTCGGACGTGCTTAATATCAAATCTTCAAATCCGTGGACAATTCAGGTTCCCGAACAAAATGCAGTGAGTTTCATTGATGAGTGGGATAAAGAACTTGGTTATTTGATTGGTCAATACGATGCTGGGGCGACGAAAGGTAAGGTTTTGTTACCGACTGAATTTATTGTTCAACGCCAGATAGAAGATGTGCCTTGGATTGTTGCCCCTATGATTGTTACCTCACAGGGAACAGGATCGTTTTATTATATTGGTCTGTTTAAATTTGATGCTGTTCCAAGCCGAGTTATATTACTTGATAGTGTATTCATTGGCGATCGTATTAAATTTAATCAACTGGAATGGCGAGACGATACAATTATCGATGCCTCCTATCTGACGCACGATGAAAATCAAGCGATGTCTGAAGTGCCTAAACAATTAAATTCTGTATCGCTGAAGCGTGTAGGCAATTTCCTACATATGCAACAAAGATGAATTTATTTTACTTATGTAAAAAATAGGTGTTTTCTGAGCTAGATCTCGAAATTTCCTAGTGATTTCTTATGCGGGAATGAATAAGCTATTAGGCCTGTTTATAAGGAGATAGTAATTCCCGTGTCTACAAATGAAATTACAAGACGGTTGCCGAATCTGACAGGTCGTAGAGCGCTGCTGTTGTACTCCTTACCTGTTTTGTTCGCGATTGGTGTTTCCCACTCTCTCAAAGAGTCACCATTAACGAAAACCATCGCTTTAAACCTGCCGGAATCGCAGGTTGTTGAAAGAATTCTTGATGCGACGACTGCAGAAGTTGTCACCCCACCGAACTTTGAGTATCAAATCCAAGCAGGCGACAATCTTAGTACCATTTTTAGTCAGCTTGGTTTCGGCTACAGCTCGCTAATGAAAGTCATGGAAACGGACTTAAACTACCTTGCGCTTGATACGCTAAAACCAGGCAATACACTGCGATTTTGGCGTGACGATATCGAAGGTGAACTGCTTAAAATGGAACTGCAATTTTCTATTGCAGACAAAGTGGTTTATGAGCTGAACCGTGACGGCAATTATGACTTTACCGACATTTCAATTCCTGGCGTATGGAATCAAGAACCACTGGTTGGTGTGATCCAAGGCAGCTTCTCTTCATCAGCGAGCCGTCTTGGTTTAACTTCGGCTGAAATCAGTCAGGTTGTGACCTTGCTGAAAGAGCAATTAAACTTTGGCAAAGATCTTCGTGCCGGTGATCGCTTTGAAGTGGTTCGACGTTCGCAGAGCATCAATGGTGTCTCTACTGGTAAGAACGAAATTGAAGCGATAAAGATTTATAATCGCGGTCGTGAAATTACCGCTTACCTGCATACCGATGGTCAATTTTATAACGCGAAAGGTGAGAGCCTACAACGAGCTTTCCAGCGTTATCCTGTGAGTCGTGGTTGGCGAATCAGTTCTGGGTTCAATCCTAATCGTCATCACCCCGTGACAGGCCGTGTCGCGCCACATAATGGTACCGACTTCGCAACACCAATCGGAACACCTGTGGTTTCGACAGGTGACGGAACGGTTATCATGACACGTAAACACCCATACGCGGGTAATTACGTTGTGGTTGAACACGGTAGCAAGTTCAAAACCCGCTATCTACACCTAAGTAAGATCCTGGTGAAGAAAGGGCAAAAAGTGTCACGCGGTCAACGCATTGGTCTATCTGGTAAAACAGGCCGTGTAACTGGCCCTCATCTGCACTATGAATTGATCCAGTATGGCCGACCAGTCAACGCCATGAGAGCGAACATTCCAATGGCGAGTTCGGTGCCTAAGAAGGAAATGGCAACGTTTGTTGCAAACCGTGATGCGATGGATAAGCTTCTGAAGAATAAAGAGAAAGCGGTTTTATAACAGTCCGGCTTTCCCTTTGTGCAAAATTTAACCTTGAAAGGCCAGGCATTGCTTGGCCTTTTGTTTATTAACTTTTCTTAAGCGCTTTTAACTTGTCGCTTATTAATCAGCGTGATCATCTCGCTTACACGGCTTGGTTTGGCGTAGAAATAGCCTTGTATGTAATTGCATCCCATCTCAATGAGCTTGTCTGAGGCATTCTTATCTTCCACACCCTCTGCGATTAAGTTCACGTTGAGCAATTGGGAAAGTTGCACGATCAATAAAACCACTTGTTCAGACGTTTTGTTCGAAAGCATATTTCTCACAAACGTCGCATCAATTTTTATGATGTCTATAGGGTAGTTGTGAATATAGTTCAGGCTTGAGTAGCCCGTACCAAAGTCATCCAAGGCGACTTGAAACCCGAGATAACGTAATGAATTCAGAACCATCTGTTCTTGCCCACTTAGGGACAGTAAAACGGTTTCGGTGAGTTCGATAACAAAGTCGCAGGTCGAGTGTTGGTACTTGTCTATCATGGACGTTAAATGGTTGATGTAGCGCTTAGAATCAACCAACTCATAAGCAGAACAATTTATCGATAACTTTACGCTGTGGCCCAGTTGAGATTCCAACTCTTGTTTGGCAATACAAGCGAGTTCAATAATGCGCTCACCGAGCTCTACGATTAAGCCAGATTGTTCGGCTGCTTCTATAAACTCAGAAGGGGCGATGTTGCCCAATGTGTCACTTTCCCAACGGGAGAGTATTTCAAAGTAATCCCACTGGTCAGCGTTGATGTCCACGATCGGTTGAACAACGACATACAGTTCATGATTGTCTGTGATGCTCGTTTTCAGCTGCTGACGTATCACCTCAATAAGTTGCGTTTGTCGATGATAAAGGGCACTAAGCTGCGTGTCATAGTGCTGTATACGCGTCTCTCGGTGTTTCTTGCAATCTTTCAAGGCTAGGCTGGCATTTAGGATAAGCCCATCTGTTTTTGGGCTGTGATTGGCGGCTCGCGCAATACCAATACTCACTGTGAACGAGATGTGGTTCGATTTATCAATGTAACCCACTTCTATGATGTCGAGAATCTGCTGGCACACCGCAACAGGGTCTTCGTCATAGGTGATAAATGCAAACTCGTCGCCAGCAACCCGAAACGCATTTTCTGGGGAGGACAGGCTTTCTTGGATCGCATTTGCCGTGAATTTTATAATCTGGTCACCAATATAGTTCCCATTGATATCGTTAATCGACTTGAAGTTATCGATATCCAGATAAGCAAGGTTAAAAGGGCGCGACGACTGTTGTGTTAAAGTTTCCAGGGTATCAGCCAGGCAACTGCGGTTAAGTAGTCCTGTCAGATTGTCGTGCGAAACTTCGTAACTCAGCTGGTTTAGAAGTTTATCCGAACGCTCACTGACCCATTTTTCTCGTAAACTGTGGATGATGACATTGGCGTAGAAGCGATGCAGTTCGAGCAATGCTTGCGCTTCTAGTGCGGAAAAGAGATGGGTAAAAGTAGATATCAAAATACCGAGTACATCGCCATTTTGTGTTTTCAGTGGCAATCCTAAATACGCTTCTATGCCAATTTCGCGAAACATTTTATCTTCGGATACATCACGATATACATGATCTTGAAAGAAGATATTCTCACCGATATCGTTAACCACTTCCTCGCATGGTGAGCCAGAAAGCGGGTACTCAAGGTGATCTTCGATTTTATCGTTTCTAGCAACCGATATTGTATGAGCTGAGTGCTGGAGATGAGCCACCTCGACAATACAGGTACAGTGCGTGTTCACCTGTTGATGAATATCTAAAATCACCCTGTTTAGTAGAGCACTACCACTCAGCTTCAAGATCTCATCAAGCTTTTGAAAACTGATTTGTACATGATCCATTGTACACGTCACCTAGCGTTGTTTGTTCTATATCGTGTGGCGTTGATTCTGACTAATTTGAAACGTATCAGACAAACTATCGTTTACTTAGGTGGATTTTTCAAACTTTGCCAGCGACTAAGTTACAGTATGGTTTACCTGTAAGTGTAACCAGTGGCACGATTTTTACCTCGCCAGGCCAGTGTTTGATTACTTTTCATCAAGCAAGGGACTGCTAATGGAGCGTTGTTAGTTATCTGAAATTATTCTCGTTTTTCTTCTTCTAATCGAGATTTTAGGTAATCGAGAAACAATTGAGTTCGGGTATGTTGATAGTCTAATTTAGGGTAGTAAGCGTAGACGATCGCTTCATCAGCCGTAATGTCTGGCAAAATAGGCACTAATGCTCCAGATTTTAGGTCATCTTTGATCATGACGTTGTTGGTCATGAGTATACCCATCCCTCGCTTAGCGCCATGAAATAAAGCTTCTGGATTTGTCGTTGCAAAGTTGCCGGATAAGCTTATCCGTTGGTTCTTATTGGTCTTAATTTCTCTAGAGGGTTTTTCACCCCATATAAGGACGTTGTGTTGGCTTAAATCTTCGACGCGTTCTGGTGTGCCGTGCTTTTCTAAATAACTCGGGGCAGCATAAAACTGAGCTTTGTGTTTGAACAGAGGGCTAGCCTTAAAACTGAGTGAGTTGAGCTGATCTAACTCGCGGCTGATAAAGAGATCCAAACTCAATTCAGGAAGTTGACCGGGCAATGTGGTCGTCAGTTGTAGTGTGATGTCCGGGTATTTTTCGAGAAAGTCATCCAGATAGTGGACAAGAAACTTCGAACCTACCGCGAGTGTTGCGCCAATTTTTAAAAGCCCTGCCGGCGATTGGTTCACAGAGCGAGTTTCGTCTAATACGGACTGCCAGGAATCGAGCTGACTTTTGGCTCGCTCATAGAATAGAGCCCCAGCTTCCGTTTGGCTGATTGAACGAGTCGTACGTTTGAGCAGCTGCACGCCGACTTTGTCTTCAAGCCATTGAATCCGCTTGCTGATGGCTGAGCTGGTGGTATTGAGTTTTCGTGCTGCACCGTTAAAGCTGCCTTCTTCAACGACACGAATATAACTTTGTACACTTTGAATCCAATCCACTGCTTCCTCCTAAGAACTAATGCATTACGATTTGAACCAATTATCAACTATGCGTGTCGAAATATACACTGTAAGGGACTAGGCTGTCATCGTATGAGAGCGTGTATAAATCATTATCTTTTGGGGAAGTTTGTTACCTTTGGCGGGAAGAATGGCTGCTCTCTAATTAGAACCAGCCAGACGCAACGGTTTGAATCTTCTTGCAAGGGAGACACCACCTTTCTAAAATGCGCAGCAAACCGTCTTTAATCGTTAGGTGAAAGAATGCAACAAAACGAATTTGAAACGCTGGTAAAAGAAATTATCCAGCAAGAAAACATGCCTAAAGCACTTGAGATACTAAAAGCTTGTGAAGAAGAAGAGGTCGCGCAAGCGGCTCAGTCTCTTACAGGTCAGTTTGGCCTTGCGGAAGTCGATGGTGAAAAGCGTATTTACCATATGACAACTCAAGAAGACGAGTCTGGTGAAGAGCAAGAGTATGTGGAACATGTCATGAATGAAGGCGATCATTTAATCAAGTTTGCCGCTTGGTTCTTTGAAACCTTCTTTGAAATCAAACAGAAAGATACTTATGTTGCTGCTGGTAAAACTTACCAACAGCCGAAACGCTGAGTTAAATGTGTGTCCAGGTTAGTTAGGGTTGAAATTTAATTACAAAAACATGTGATTTAGATCTTGTTTTTGTCCTTTTGTGGTGTAATATTACCACATAAACAAGAAGGATAACTTCAGGAGAAGGTCATGACAAACGAACTTGGTGGCGCTTACATTGGCCAAATGATTGCTAAAGATGCAATGCACAAAGCACTTCACGGTAAAGCGAAGAAGAAAAAAGCTTCTGCTCTTTCTCGTTTAGTGAAAAAGCTAGCGAATTAATACAAAAAGCCCTGATTACTTAATCAGGGCTTTTTGTTTCCATAATTACTTCAGCGCTTCTACAAACAATATCAATCACAGTCAGTGACCGAAATAGCATAGGTAAAGGTTTAAGACCAATGCCAGACTATGCAGACTGACTCGGTATCTCTACAACATTATTCGGGACTTTATCTAGCCCCTTTGCTACTAACCACTTTTCCAGACTATCAGCACCTCCAATATACTTACTTTCTAGCCAGATCTGAGGCACAGTGACGGGTGTTTTTTCACCTATGATGGCTTTGACTTCCGGGATCATTCTGTAAAGTGCGGCACTGTCTTTCACCACATCGTAATATTGGTATGTGATACCTGCATCATCAAGCAGTTGCTTGGTCTTCTTACAATGTGGACACGTAGCTTTTCCGTAAACAATATTCCCTTTGAGGCTATCTCGTTTAACCCACTCAGCAATAACCGATTGTATTAAGACACCTCGGTTTAATGCTTCACCTTGGCTGATCACCTTACCTTCTACTATCAGAATAGGAGCGTGCCAGGCACCTTTCTTTAAGGGTTCCCACCAGTGGGATAACCAATCTTTGACTTCCAGCTCTACAGGCACATCTGACAGCTCATTTTCAAAAGTATCGGTTAAAATATCGTGGGTTAGCGTGCATTCTCCGCAAGGGATGTTTACTTTGAAAGGTCCCCAGCTTCCTGCCCATCGATAGAGTGTGATTTTGATTGGTTGTGTCATGCGACGCTCCTCATTTCCTTCTCTGAAAATATAGAACTCAAAAGCGGGGTTTTTCTTTCAATTCAATGGGTATTTTTACTGTTTGAACCTGTGGTTTAGGCCAAAGGTACAGCGATTGTTTGTGAAGCCACTGGATTATAATGGATTTTTCTGCAGATTGGATTGTGGAGCATACGCGCTATTGGTCTTTACGCCAACAAAAAGCGCCAATAAAAAAATGCCTCCCATAGGGAGGCCACATTACCAATTCAAAGGACGTGCCTGTTAAAACAGGTACAAAGAACGAGAAGCACAAACGCTGCCATGCATTTGCAATATCTTTATTGCAGTTCGCGTGCCAACTTTTATCTTGTTGAAATATAAGCATATTTATTTTTAGGCTCTATACCTCTTAGGAGGTATGCACTAAGTCTGTGAAAAATTGCATTAAAACAGGGCAGGGAGAGGAAGAATATGTGGGAATAAATCGCGTAAGTGAATGAAAGTAGATAAGGAAGGATTGGGAAAACTACTTTGATGAAGCAAAAAATGGCCGACAAAGGTGCCGGCCAAGGACTCGCTCTAGGACAAGAGAGAATTAGAAATCGTAACGAACACCTAGACGTAGGGTATCTTCACCTTCTACAACTAGACCTTCTGCATTTTTCTCTTCATCAAGTTGGTTGAAGTAGTAAGCAAGGTAAGTACGGAAGTTGCTGTTTAGTTTGTAGTAACCAACAAGTTCGAAACCATCAGTTGAGTCGTATTTGCTCGCGCCGTCTGGATCGTTTTCTTGGAAAGTGTACATACCCGCAATCGTTACCTGGCTAGCAACTTTGTAGCTTGCAACTAATTCGTAAGCAGTGAAGTCTTCAGAATCAGATAGTTGACCTTGTGAGTAAGTACCTGCAAGGTATAGGTTATCCAGAGAGTACGCGATACCACCAAGGATTTGGTCTTCAGAGTTGTCTGCGTCAACATCGCCACCTGAGTATGCAAGACCTAGGTCCAGACCCATTGGCAGAGAGTACATACCTGAGATGCCATATTTGTCTTGGTTATCATCAGAGTTTGCTTGGTAAGTCGCTTGCAGTTGTAGAGCATCGAACTCACCACGGTATGCGAATACGCTGTCTTGCTTGTCAGAAGAAGAATCGATAACTTGTTGAACACCAGAAAACTCAGTGATATCCGTCATATCAGAGATGATTACCGCAGCCATATCTTGACGACCTACTGAGAAAGCACCTGCATTTGAATCTACACCAGCGTACATGTAGCGGTTTTCAAACTCGCTTGAACCTGTATCTTGCTCAGCTTCGTATACACCAAATGCTGAAAGGCCGTTACCGATGTCTGTTTTACCTTTAAGGTTTACACGAGCACGGCTTTTATCTTTCATTGAGCCTTCTACTTCTTCACCGCCTGAACCGATGAAGTCACCGCGAAATTCAACACGACCACCAACTTTTAGCTCAGTGCCATCGTTTGAGTAAACGGTTGCTGCGAAAGATGGTGCTGTTACCAATGCCGACAGAATTGCAGTAGTGAGTGCTGCTTTTTTCATTATCTTAATACCTTATTTGTTATAAATGGGCTTTCTTGCCTGATGTGTTGATGACGCTAAGGTAAACGGTGAAAATGAAAGATAGATTTCTGTTGTGTGATGATTCGATTTCAGTTTTATTGCTAATAAATTGCTGACTTTTCTATATTTTAATCAATATCAGCACATCACTTTACTCAATATCCAAACATCGCCCTTCAAACTCAACTACCTGAATCAAAAACGGTCTGCTTCAGATTGGTGACACAAAACTCAAAATAAGCCGAATTGCTTGATTTTAAAAAGCGGGTATGCGATCAAGTGTCGTTAACTCTTAGAATTTGTGTATGTTTTGTTTTGCAGGGACGAGCAATGGGTGAAATTCAGGTCGAAGAAAAGAAAGTTAAAGTGGGTAAAGTGCTGTGCGTAGGTCGAAACTATGTCGAGCACATACATGAGCTTGATAATGCGATACCAGAACAGATGGTGGTGTTTAATAAACCTTCCTCATCCATTTCTGCAACCTTGCATTCATTTCACCAAGAAACACTGCATTACGAAGCTGAAATCTGTTTTTTAATTCAAAATGGTCAATACGCTGCGGTCGGTTTAGGGTTAGATCTAACTAAGCGCGGCTTACAATCGACTCTGAAAAAGCAGGGGCTACCTTGGGAACGAGCAAAGGCATTTGATGGCTCTGTTGTGTTCAGCCGTTTTGTTCCTCTTGAAGGGATAGATATTAACGATCTGAATCTCGAACTTTTGATCAATTGTGTTCATGTACAAAAAGGGCACGTAAAGCAGATGCTATATCCTCCTTTTACTATTCTGGATGAACTGAGCAGCTACACCCGTTTAGAAGATGGTGATGTGGTCATGACGGGCACACCTAAAGGCGTTGGAGAAGTTCATCAAGGTGACGTTTTTCTCGGACGCCTAAAATGTGGCGACGTCACCTTGTTTGAAACTGAGTGGGTTGCTGATTAAAGCAGAACTCTTAGAAGGAGAAATGCGACCATACTTACAATCGTCGTCATTAACACGTTTTTGGTCAGATAAGCGATTAAAACGGCGATAATGGCGGCGAGCAAAAATGGATTTTGCAAGCTTAGTCCAAGTTCACCTTCCGGAATAAAAACAATAGGAGCCCAAATTGCTGTCAGCACAGCTGGGCTCGCGTAACTCAAAATCTTTTGCGTGCGTACGCCGAGTCGAATTGGCAGTTTAGGCTCAAGAAACAAGTATCGGCTGGTGAATACAAGCGCCGTCATCAGTAAGATCGATAACATAATCATGAGTTTTTCTCCGTAAACTGTTCCACAAAGTATCCGGTTAGCATCGCCAAAATGCTTGAAATCATCAGACTGCCTTCGACTTGGTAATAAGCAAGAGCGACGGAACTTACCAATGCAATGACGACACTGGCCAGTACTGCTGCATTTTTTATGGTTGGTACGACGATCGCAATAAACGTCGCAGCCACTGCAAATTCAAGCCCCATTTCATTCAGCTCGGGGATCATACTTCCCGCCACGATGCCTGTTAACGTGGCCGCATTCCAAAAAAGGTAAAAACTTAAACCACCACCAAGTGCATACCACCGGTTAAACTGCTTGTCCGAGTGATGGCCAACAATGGCAAACAGCTCATCGGTGAGCAAAAATCCGAGTGAAAGACGCCACTTTAAGGGAAGTGGTGAGATCTTACTGCGCATAGACACGCTATACAGAAAGTGTCTGGAAGTAATAAAGAAAGTCGTTAACAACATGGTTGTTAATCCAGCCCCAGCTTTTATCATCCCCATCGCGACCAGTTGTGCGGAGCCTGCAAATAGGATCGCCGACAACGCTTGTCCTTCAAGCGGAGTGAGGCCGGTATCTATTGCAAATGAGCCTGCGAGCAGTCCCCAAGGAAGGACAGCAATGCTGAGTGGCATCATGGCTATCGTGCCTTGCCAAAACAGTGCGGCTTTTGATTGTGCTTCTAAAGGCAAAGTATTTTCCATTTTATTTTCTTATTTTTCAGAGTTCAGGTTTAATCTGAAAGTAGCGTGAATATGAATCCACGCCTTGTACAAATTTGCTGAGATTAACAATAGCGAGCGTATTGGCCTGGTGTCACACCCATTGCTTTTTTAAAGTGACGATGTAAGTGGCTTTGGTCATGAAAACCACATTCTTGAGCGACATCAGAAATCTTCCCGCCTAGCTTTAGCAGTCTCTTCGCCATTCGTAAACGTTGCTGAATTTGAAAAGCATGGGGTGGGAAGCCAAACTGCTTTTGAAACTCTCTGAGCAAATGAAATGGACTTAGCGCGGCAAGTTTGGCTAATTCTTCCAGCGAGACATCAGCTTGAGGGAAATCCTCTAAAAACTCTTTCACTAATGATACTTGTTTTTGTGCTTTGGTCGACTGCTGCAGTGGCGAGCGGTGGGTACTGTGTTTACTCGCTAACTTGATGAGCGTGCCATACACCAGCGTTTCTCTCAGCAGTCTATTGTCCGACTTTTCTAATGTCTCAAATACCAGCCGTAGCTGACCGGCGAGTTCCGGATCGTACACTACTGGTTGAGGAAAGTAGGGAAGGGCAATGTTAGGAGACGCAAGCTCTTGCCCCAGAGTCTGAAACTGGTCCGGGACTGGGTACATGGCTTTGTACTCCCATCCTCCTTCTGAAGCAGAGTGGCCGCTATGCACTTCATCAGCGTTGATTAAAATGATGCTGTCTTGCGGCGCGATGTGGTTCCCCCCAGTACGGAAGAATTTTTGCGCGCCCTTTTCAATCACGCCGATGGTATAACCTTCGTGACTATGGCGAGAAAAATGCTGCTTTTCGTACTTCGCATCGAGCAATTCTAAGCCTCCGAGTTCTTGAGCAATCTTGAATGTCGCGATTTCCTTATTCTTTTTTTTCATGATGCCTCATTTACTCAGGAGTTCAGGCTGGAGAGTGTAACGGATCTATGGTGCTTATTTTTGTACAAAATTGCTATGTGTTTTAAAAACTGCTGGTTAGGCGCTAAAAGGTTAATAGGTTGCTACGTTATAACTTTGTGAATTAATGTATTGGTGAACACCTTTATCGCGGAATATATCTATTGTTTTTTGTTATCTCGTTGATATATGATCCGCCTCCTTTTTTATTGCACTCATTTTCTTTCATGATTGATTTAGTTGTACTCCCTGTTTATCTGACTGCCGTTCTGGCGTTATTGATGTTGCCTGGTCCTGATATGTTGCTGATTGCCAGTTCAAGTATGAGCTATGGCAAAAAAGTTGGGCTATTTGCCAGCCTTGGCAATGCGACCTCCGGCGTCATTTTAACCCTGTTGGCTGCGATGGGCGTCTCCACGCTTGTCGCAATGAGTCCGGTTGCGCTTAAGGTGCTGCACTTGCTGGGTGGTGCTTACCTGCTAAAAATGGGGTGGGACTGTATGAGAGCGCAAGCTTCGTCGGCTCCAGAGCTTGATCAAATGAGTAAAATAGCGACGACCTATTATCAGCGCGCTTTGATGAGCAACTTACTCAACCCCAAAGCGTTGGTGTTTTTTGTTATGTTCTTGCCGCAGTTTGTTTCCAGCAACATTACGGCATCATCGGGTGAGCAAATGCTAGCGCTTGGCTTGTTACTTAACGTTATGGGCCTTCTGTTTAATCTGTTACTTGTCGCGTTCGCTGGCAGTGTGGGTAAGGGGCTGATTGAAAATGATAAATTCCGCATGGTCCAACATAAATTGATGGGATTGGTGTTTGTGATATTAGCATTGTGGATGTTGAGCAGTTTCGTTCTGTAACCTTTCAAATGCGAAGAAAACAGCCAGCAATTATTGCTGGCTGTTTTTGTTTTTGCGTCTAGAGATTTTTACTTACAAGCTTTTTTGGTGGGCGTCGATAAGTTCATTCATCTTCGCTTCTGCAGCTTGCTGGGCTTGTTCATAGCTCATGTTGTCCGGAAAATCAGAGATGACTTCGTAGTAACATTTCAATTTAGGCTCAGTGCCTGAAGGACGAACGATTACGCGTGATTGGTCTTCGAGGTGGTAGATCAATACATCACTGGAAGGTAAATCGATCGCTTCTTCAGAGCCGTCGTCATACGTTTTTACGGATGTTTTTAAATCTTCTGTTATTGCTACTTTTTTCCCTGCGATATCTCTTGGTGGCGTTGCACGTAGCTTGTCACCGATTGGTGGCGATTTTGGATCCAAAGCAATACTGCGTTGTGCGTTGAAGTAAAATCCGTGCTGACGGTAAAGCGCTTCCAGTTTGTCCCATAGCGTTTGGCCTTGAGCTTTCAGTTTTCCTGTAAGCTGAGCGAAGGCAACGATCGCTGATAGGCCATCTTTATCCCAGACTTTATTACCAACTGTGTAACCCAGAGCTTCTTCGTAAGCGAATAAGAATGGGTGTTGCTCTGTTTCTTTCTCCATGGCGATGTTGGTCAGCCATTTGAAGCCAGTCAGCGTTTGGTAGTACTCGGCTCCATGTGCTTTGGCAATGCTGCTTAATAGGCGAGAAGAGACGATGGTATTTCCCACCAGCGAGTTTGGTTGTTGTTCTAGCAGGTAATCACCAAATAGTGAGCCGACTTGGTCACCAGTGAGCATTTGATACTCACCATCAGGACGTTTAACCGCGACTGCAAAACGGTCTGCATCTGGGTCGTTAGCACAGGCGATATCGGCGTCTACTGATTTACCCAGAGCCATCACCATGTCCATTGCACCTGCTTCTTCTGGGTTAGGGAAGTTAACCGTTGGGAAGGTACCATCAGGCTCACGCTGCTCTGTTACACTCGCCACTTTCTTAAATCCGGCATCAGCCAAAAGCGTCTCTGCCATATCGGCACCGACACCATGCATGGCTGTGTAAGCGATAGAAATATCGGTGTTGGAATCTGGTGTGAGCAACGCATTTTCGTTCATGGTTTGGCGATAACTCTGGTAGTAGTCATCTTCCAGCCAAACCAGTAATCCCTGTTGTTTCGCATCGTCTAACGACATCAGCGGTAGAGGCTTGGTCGTTGCCAGGTCGATCTCAGCGGCAATCCCCGAGTCATGCGGTGGAATAATTTGCGCACCATTCTCCCAGTAGACTTTAAAGCCATTATATTCCGGCGGGTTGTGACTTGCTGTTACGACAACGGCTGCGGCAGCGTTCAGTGTACGCACACCAAAGGCAACGATTGGCGTTGCAGCCACTTTATGAGTCAAATAAACCTTGATGCCAAGTGCGGTCAGTACAGAGGCAGTATCGTGCGCAAACTGCTTTGAGTCTGGTCGACCATCGTATCCAATAACAACGCCGCGTGATGTTGCGTCTTGAACCTGGTCAATTAAGTAGTGGCCAAGTCCGGTTGCGGTTTCCTGAATAACGAGGCGGTTCATACGGTTTGGACCCGCGCCGATTTTTCCTCGTAATCCTGCGGTACCAAAAGCAAGGCGTGAACCAAATCGGTCGTTGATCTCTTGCTGATCATTTGTGTCGACGAGGTGTTGCAGCTCTTCACGAGTCTTAGGATCGGGGTCTCGTGCTAGCCATTGATCAATTATTGCGGTCATGTCTGTCTTTCCTTAGGTGTGGGGGCCTACCTGTTTCGACTTTACGTCATTAATTGCAATTAATGTAAATGGTTCTCAATTCCAATTCAAAGAGGGCAATCGATAAACCGAATTTATTTTTTAATTATCGAACAAAATTTATTCGCATTTTATTTCTTGAAGAACTTTAGAACTATAACTAGCCTTTTAACATAAATATAACAAACCATGTTGAAATCGCAGTTTTTGCGATTTTTCGTAAATTTGTTCGATATTTGCATCGGGACGCAAGGAAGCTCGCGTAAGCGTAGCGGCTGAGCAGAGGAGAGATCTTTTGAAAAGATTAGCGACTACTCTTGCCTTAACACTGAATGTGATTTTAATCACATTCTCCTCTTATGGATGGTCAAAAGACAACGACTACAACATGACCAAAGGGGTCACAGCGATCAGTGAGCAAGTGTATGAATTGCATATGCTGATCTTCTATATTTGCTGTGCGATTGCCCTTGTGGTCTTTGGTGTCATGTTCTATTCCATCATTCGTCATCGCAAGTCAAAAGGAGCAGTTGCCGCTCATTTCCATGAAAGCACCAAAGTGGAAATTATTTGGACTGTTATTCCTATCATCATTCTTGTCGCAATGGCGATTCCCGCAACAAAAACTTTAGTTGCAATGGAAGATACCAGCCAATCGGATCTCACCATAAAAATCACTGGCTCTCAGTGGAAGTGGCATTACAACTATTTTGGTCAAGACGTCGAGTTCTTTAGTCTTCTCGCAACAAGTCAGAAGCAGATTGACGGAATCGAAGCCAAAGGCGCTCATTACTTACTTGAAGTGGATCAACCTCTGGTTCTTCCGGTCAATCGAAAAGTCCGTTTTCTCCTCACGTCAGACGATGTGATTCACTCGTGGTGGGTACCTGATTTTGCAGTGAAGAAAGACACCGTACCAGGATTTATCAATGAAGCGTGGACAAGAATTGATGAGCCTGGTGTGTACCGCGGCCAATGCGCCGAGCTCTGTGGTCGTGCTCACGGGTTTATGCCGATTGTGGTACATGCGATGGAAGAGCAAGAGTTCGACCAATGGTTATCGGGTAAAAAAGAAGAATTAGCCCTTCAAAAAGCCGCCGCTCAAGAAGCATTAACCCAAGACTTGTCCATGGATGAGCTGATGGCAGAAGGTGAAGCGATTTACACCTCGCGTTGTGCAGTGTGTCATCAGGCGAATGGTGAAGGTATTCCAGGCGCATTTCCTGCAATTAAAGGTAGCCCAGTGGCCACAGGTAATGTGACTGAGCATATTGGAGTGGTTGTGAATGGTCGCGCGGGAACCGCGATGCAGTCTTTTGCCAACCAGTTAAGCGATAAAGAGATCGCAGCTGTCATAACCTACCAGAGAAATGCGTGGGGTAATGATACGGGCGATACCGTTCAAGCATCTGACGTCAATGCCTTTAAGGCACAAAAGAGTGCTAAGGAGGAAATATGAGTAAGCCAGCAGAAAAAGCGATAAAGTCTGCGCCGATTGAAGCGCAAACTTCGGCAAATTCAACCATTGCTCTTGATGATGATCATGATGTTCATCACGCGCCAAAAGGACTTACTCGCTGGTTGTATTCGACCAACCACAAAGACATTGGCACACTTTATCTCTGGTTTAGTTTCACCATGTTCCTGACCGGTGGAGCGATGGCGATGGTCATTCGCGCAGAGCTGTTTCAACCAGGCTTACAATTGGTAGAACCTGAGTTTTTCAACCAGATGACGACAGTTCATGGCTTAGTTATGGTCTTTGGTGCGGTGATGCCTGCCTTTACGGGCTTAGCGAACTGGATGATACCGATGATGATTGGTGCGCCAGATATGGCTTTACCACGCATGAACAACCTGAGTTTTTGGATTCTACCTTTTGCGTTTCTCATATTACTAAGCTCTTTGTTCTTGCCAGGAGGCGCGCCTAACTTTGGCTGGACATTCTACGCACCGTTGTCGACCACCTATGGTCCGGACAGTACGGCGTTGTTTGTGTTCTCTGTCCACATCATGGGTATAAGCTCGATCATGGGGGCGATCAATGTCATCGTAACCATCGTGAATATGCGTGCGCCGGGCATGACGTGGTTCAAAATGCCAATGTTTGTTTGGACTTGGCTCATCACTGCATTTCTGCTGATTGCGGTGATGCCAGTATTGGCTGGTGCGGTAACCATGGTACTGACAGATAAGTATTTTGGCACCAGCTTCTTTGATGCGGCGGGCGGCGGGGACCCGGTGATGTTCCAGCACATTTTCTGGTTCTTTGGTCACCCAGAAGTGTACATCATGATCCTACCTTCCTTTGGCATTATCTCGGCAATTGTTCCTGCGTTCAGTGGTAAAAAGCTCTTTGGTTATCACTCTATGGTGTACGCGACGTGCAGTATCGCTCTGCTGTCATTCCTTGTGTGGGCTCACCATATGTTTACCACAGGGATGCCGGTGTTTGCCGAAATATTCTTTATGTATTGCACCATGCTTATCGCAGTGCCAACCGGGGTGAAAGTGTTTAACTGGGTTGCGACCATGTGGCGCGGTGCACTGACGTTCGAAACACCAATGCTGTTTGCGATTGCGTTTATTGTGTTGTTTACCATTGGCGGTTTTTCAGGCTTGATGCTGGCTATCGTGCCAGCCGATTTCCAATATCACGATACCTATTTTGTGGTTGCGCACTTCCATTACGTTCTGGTTTCCGGGGCTGTCTTCTCCATTATGGCGGCGGCTTATTATTGGCTTCCGAAATGGACGGGTAACATGTATGACCACAAGCTAAGTTTGTGGCATTTCTGGTGCTCGCTCATCTCCGTCAATGTGTTGTTCTTCCCGATGCACTTCTTAGGGCTAGCCGGTATGCCGCGACGAATCCCGGATTACTCCATCCAGTTTGCTGATGTAAACCAAATCGTCTCTATTGGTGGCTTCGCCTTCGGCCTTTCTCAACTGATTTTCTTGTGGGTGGTTATCAAGTGTATTCGTGGTGGTGAGAAAGCAACCGCGAAACCTTGGGAGCGAGCAGAAGGTCTCGAATGGACAGTGCCAAGTCCTGCGCCGCACCATACTTTCACGACACCTCCTAAAGTCGATTAAATGTAGGAGGCAAGCGTGACTCAATCTAATCCATCGAATAAGAAACTGACCATCAAGCTACTGATAGCCACAGTGCTGATGTTTGGCTTTGGGTTTGCTTTGGTCCCGTTGTACGACGTGATGTGCGATGCGTTGGGCATCAACGGCAAAACTAATGATGTGGCCGCCATTCAGCCCACAGGCATGGAACCGGACATGAGCCGCACGATTCGAGTGGAGTTTATGGCGCACGTCAATCCGGATATGCCATGGGAATTTAGACCCAAAGTCATTTCTATGGATGTTCATCCCGGTCAGGTCATACAAACTGAATACCTTGCGTTTAACGAGAGCGGACGCAAATTGGTTGGACAGGCTGTTCCGTCTGTGTCGCCAGGCAATGGCGCGGCTTACTTTAATAAGATTGAGTGCTTCTGCTTCAACCAGCAGCCGTTGGAAGGCAATCAACACGCACAAATGCCACTGATTTTTTACATTGAGCCTGATATTCCCGACTCAATAAATACGTTAACGCTGTCTTACACACTCTACAAACTGCCTCCACAGGAAGGGAGTTAGCCTCTAATAGAGAGCGCAGACCAATTAACGTCTGTAAGGAGAGAACTTATGAGTAATAAACCTGGGACTTATTACGTTCCTGCTCAAAGCAGCTGGCCAATTCTTGGCGCGTTTGCTCTGTTCTTAGTCGCTGTCGGTGCAGGTATGACCGTACAGGGGACTCAAAGTGAAGGTCCGGTCGGCTCGATTGGTCGTGTTGTTTTGGCTGTGGGATTTCTGTTTCTGCTGTACATGTTAGCGGGCTGGTTTAGTAACGTGATTACCGAGTCCCTGACCGGTAAGTACAGCTCCCAAATTACTCGCTCTTTTCGTCAGGGGATGAGTTGGTTCATTTTCTCCGAGGTGATGTTCTTTGGCGCATTTTTTGGTGCGCTGTTCTACGCAAGAATGGTCGCCGTCCCATGGTTGGGAGGGGCGGACAATAACTTCATGACTAATGAAGTTCTCTGGCCCAATTTTGAAGCGATGTGGCCACTGACGACCACGCCTAGTGGCGAAACCACTCAAGCGATGCCGTGGCAAGGCATTCCGCTCACCAATACCATCATTCTTCTGCTCTCTTCCATCACATTGCATATGGCTCACATCAGTTTGGAGCAAAACAAACGTACTGCGCTGATTGTCTGGCTGGAAATAACCATTGTGCTGGCGGGCTTCTTCCTATTTTACCAGGCGGAAGAGTACATCCATGCTTATCAGGAAATGGGGCTGACTTTGCAGTCCGGGGTTTACGGTAATACTTTCTTTATGCTGACGGGTTTCCACGGCATGCACGTTTGTCTTGGAACGATTTTCTTAATCGTATTGCTGTTCAGAATTGCGAAGGATCACTTTTCTCCGAAAAACCATTTTGCCTTTCAGGCGGGCAGTTGGTATTGGCACTTTGTTGATGTGGTTTGGTTGTGCCTGTTTGTTTTCGTTTATGTGCTTTAACGCCCCAGCTGAGGCTAGTAAGGGCGAGGGTTAGGGTCTATCCATCCAGACGTCAGTGCGATAAGGAGCAGGATAACAACTAGCGCAGAAAACATAACTCGTCGGCCCAAATAGTGACTCATGGGTTTATGGTCACGGTCGGGATTATCAGGATCTTCACGAACCATTTCGATAAGGGCTTTGGCGAGGTTGAATATGATGAATAGCAGCAAAAGGATGAGCGTCAATTTGAACAAGAATACGGTGGACATGGAACCTCCGGTTTCAACACTACTTTTATCGAAGCGGTTTTGGGGTGCGGTTTGTTTAACTGTGGCTGTGTTTTCTCTGTTGGTCAAACTGGGCTTTTGGCAATTAGAGAGAGGCGAAGAGAAACAAGCCCTAGAGCAGACCATTCTCTCGCGTTCTGACCAGCCTTATCAGGCTATGCATGTCGTACTCGATAACAATGATTGGCGTGAAGAAAGTGTCATTGGCGTTAAGGTCGAAGCGCAAGTGACCCCTGAACCTTTGCCTGTGATTTTGTTGGACAACCAAACCTACAACGGAAAAGTGGGTTATCTGGCGTATCAGGTGGTGTCTGTTAGCCAGCAACAGAACATATTGGCACTTATGGAACTGGGTTTTGTTGAGGGAGAGCGCTCCCGCTCTGAACTGCCAGTTGTCAAAGAGTTAGAGACGCCAGCTATGGTGACAGGGCGTTTGTACCGCAAATCAATGAACCCTTTGAGTTCCGAGTTGATGCCCGAGCTGGGCGATGCCATTCGTGTGCAAAATCTTAATATCTCTCAATTGAACGAGATGATGAATGTCGAGTTGATGCCAGCGGTTTTGCAGCCTGATAATTTAGAAAACTGGCCATATGAATTCCCGTGGAACCCGTTACCACTAACAAGTGCTAAACATTTTGGCTACTCCGTACAATGGTTTGTCATGGCAGGTGTCTTTCTCCTACTGATTGTCGTGGTCTTTATTCGTTGGTTAAGAGCGGTCTCATCACATGGAGGTGAAAAATGACTTCGAAAGTAACAAGAGGGCGTTTAGTTCTGATCTCGTTAGTGTGTTTGTTCGCCCTACCTGCGTTAATTGCAAAGTTGATCTTGAGTCAGGGTTGGTATCAGAGTGGCGTGACTAATCGAGGTAAACTCATTGAACCTTACACTACGCTCGAACAGTTAGGTCAAACAGCCCCGCAAACGCTACATGGTTGGCAATTGGCGTATGTGGTGCCCAATCATTGTGAGCAGCAGTGCCAACAACAGTTGCATCTGCTTAAACAAAGTCATATCGCCTTAGGAAAATATCAAGAACGTGTTGTGCCTGTGCTTTGGACATTGGAATCGTCAGACTCGGTAGATACATCGCTGGAGAGGATGGTAATAAACGCGTCAGTGGCAGAAAAAGTTGAACAAGGGCAAGTGGTTATCGTTGACCCTTTGGGGCAGTTAGTTATGTCCTACACACCAAAGCAAAACGAAGATTTGGTTAAGCTTAGCAAGGATATGCTGGCTGATTTGCGCAAACTGCTTAAGTTGTCCCGAGTGGGATAGGGAGAAACTATGACACTAATTCGACTAGTGAGAATCAGCTTGTGTCTTACACTGGTGGTGATCATGCTCGGTGCGTATACCCGTTTGTCCGATGCTGGCCTAGGCTGCCCGGACTGGCCGGGTTGCTATGGTCATTTGTCGGTTCCTCATCACGAAGATGATGTCGCAAGAGCCAACCTGAATTTTCCTGAGCGTGCGGTTGAACATGAAAAAGCGTGGCTGGAGATGATCCATCGTTATTTCGCCGGAACGCTTGGGATTGTGATTTTTGTTATGGCTGTTCTCGCATCACGTTCAGATCGCGTTAATGCTTCGATACCTTTTATGCTCTGTCTGCTGGTGGTAGGGCAGGCAATGTTGGGGATGTGGACCGTTACGCTCAAATTGATGCCGATAGTCGTAATGCTTCATTTACTCGGTGGTTTTACTTTGTTGGCGCTGCAAGCGGTATTTCATTGTCAGCTTAAGGCGCAAGGCAATCTCTATTTTTCACCCTCCACCAATACGGTGCGTTTATTCTCTATGGTTGCCTTTGCGGTTGTGCTCTTGCAGGTGCTGCTGGGCGGTTGGACTTCTTCAAACTATGCCGCTTTGATGTGTACCACCTTGCCCATTTGTGAAGGCGATTGGATGAGTTACCTATCCTGGAAAGAAGCATTTTCATTGTGGCAAGCCGGATTCGAAAATTACGAATTTGGTGTTTTGGAATATCCGGCAAGAATGACCATACACGTGAGCCATCGAATTGGAGCCATTGTGACGGCGCTGGTGGTTACATCGTATTGCGTACTTTTGTTCAAACAAGACTCTCATTACTCCCGGGCGTCAGGCCTGTGGATTGGCATTGTGCTTATCTGCCAAATCATGCTCGGCGTAAGCAATGTCGTGTTTCAGTTGCCTATCTACGTCGCAGTGGCCCACACATTGGGCGCTGCAATTATGTTGAGCTTGATTTGTGTGAGTCAATTCTACTTGTGGCAAGGAAAAACACAGTGGAGTCATCAAGCGAAAGGAGTTCGCTATGAATAAAGAAATTGCATTGTCTTTAGAGGGACAAAAGCGAATTGGTTCTACTTACCTAAAACTCACCAAGCCAAAAGTGGTCGCACTGATGCTGGTGACCGCTGTTGTTGGTATGAGCCTAGCGCCTGTGGATGTTTTCCCTTGGCTACAAGCTGCGATAGGGCTAATAGGGATTGGTTTGATGGCAGGTTCTGCTGCGGCATTTAATCATTTGATTGACCGTCATATAGACGCGCGAATGGCTCGTACTCATAAGCGCCCGCTGCCCTCTGGGGACACCAACCCAAAGTCTGTGGTGACATTTGCCGTGTGTTTAGGCGGAGTAGGGTTTGTTCTGCTGTACGCTTGGGTAAACCCGTTGACCGCATGGATGACATTATTGAGTTTGCTTGGCTATGCGGTTGTTTACACCATGTATCTCAAGCGGGCTACGCCACAAAATATTGTGATAGCCGGCATAGCTGGTGCGATGCCACCACTGTTGGGCTGGACAGCGGTAACTGGCGAATTGCACGGTAATGCATGGCTTTTGGTGATGATCATATTCATCTGGACGCCGCCCCACTTTTGGGCTTTGGCGATTCACCGAGTGGAAGAATATCGTAAAGTGGATATCCCTATGCTTCCTGTCACGCATGGGATCGAATACACCAAAACCTCAATTCTGTTGTATTCCGTACTGCTTACTTTGGTATGTGTGATGCCAGTGTTGGTTGGTATGGTCGGCTTTATTTATCTATTTACCTCACTTCTGCTTAACGCCGGGTTTATTTACCACGCTTGGAAGCTGAAGTTTGCACCGGAAGAACGGAGCGCGATAGAAACCTTTAAGTTTTCTATCTACCATCTTTTTGTGTTGTTTATCGCTTTACTTGCAGACCACAACCTCAATTTATCAATGGCGTGAACCTTTGTAACATTCTGAATAGAAAAACGCCGGATTGTAGTCATCCGGCGTTTTTAATTTTTTATTGAATTTCTAGCAACTCAATATCAAAGATCAGCACACTTGCTGGTGGAATTGGACCCGAACCACCTTTGCCGTAACCGAGAGTGCTTGGTACGAACAGGCGAATCTTCTCACCTTCTACCATGTACTGAACACCCTCTTGCCAGCCTTTAATCACTTGGTTCAGACCGAATGAGATAGGCTCGCCGCGGTTTACTGAACTATCGAAAACCGTACCATCAATCAGTGTGCCATGGTAATGCACTTTTACTTTGCTTGTTGCTGTTGGGTGAACGTCACCCGTACCTTTCTCTAGCACCATATATTGCAGGCCACTTTCAGTTGTGATGACCCCGTCTTTCTTGGCGTTCTCTAGTAGGAATGCTTGTCCCTTGGCAAAGTTTTCATCGGCCACTTTATGGTTTGTCCAAGTGCGATAAATGAAAAATGCCGCCAGAACAAAAATAATAATAGGAAACAAAAATTTAGACACGTTGGCTCCTTGTCTATTTAGGTTGCTTTAGTAAGTAGTTAATTGTTTCAGCCATAGCTTCAATACTGTCATGACCGCCGCTAATCACCTGATATTTACCGTTGACGATAAAGGTTGGCACTGAGTTGATTTGCCCTTTAGTCGTAATTGCATCAGCATTGTTTATGTACTCGAAAAGCTGTTTTTGCTGTGCTTCGTCAAGTTGATAAGGGCTGATCAGGTTACGAGATTCAAACGCTTTTTCTACCGCTGCTTGGCGTTCATCAGCGGTGGCTTCAGGTGCCATTTGAACCGCAGCGAACAGGTCAGCCATAAATGCCTTATCTGGAGTCGCCTCTAGCTGCATTACCGCCGTATAGAAAATGATAGCGCTGATCTGAGCACTTTCGTTAAACGTAACATGCACTTTTTCAACGTCTTGCTCAGTCAGAGACTCCAGTTGAGGGACAAACTCTTCCATCGAGCGACAGTGACCGCAGGTCAGAGAAAAAGCTTCGGTAATAGGAGCGAGTTGGTACTCCTGAAGTGAGGCTGGCAGCACTTCATACTGTTTGCCTTGAAGCGGCTGTGAATTGCCGTTGTCACATGCTGAGAGTGCTGTCACTGCGGCAAAAAAAGCAAATCCTTTCAAAATGTTTTTGAACATATTAACGCTCGATTGAGAAATTTTCGCTAGTTTATCGGTTAACGATGACGACTAAAACCATTAAAACCGATTGTTACACTAAAGTGAGATGACAATGCCCAAATAGAAATCAAACTCGCTGCTAAAAGCATCACATGGCTGGCACGAACAGTGCATTTGTTTCGATGTTTTAATGTCATTTGACGTTATGCCTGATATTGAACTGACGAAAGCGCTAAAGACAATGCGTATTGAGTCGACACAATGAATAAGAGTTTTTCTACGTTGGGAACGGTATGAAGCAGTGGTTTTTAATTGTTTGTGGCATTCTTGGAGGATGCGGCAGTATCAGTCAAGACATAGTGCCTGGTGGGAACATGTTAGATACAGCCCCGAAGACGAACACAGAACTAAGACACCCTGAGTGGGGGTATGGTAATTCATCGAGTGTCATGAACATCGCTGCTCAGCCGACTACGAACGCTGCTGTGGACGAATCCTATTCCATAACTTCACTGGAGATGTTTTTAGATCGGCACAATATTGCCCATGAAACCATCAGTGGGGGACACTTGATGGTACGCTTGAAAGATCAAGTTCACTTTCAGACTGGTTCTGCGCAATTATCCGCACAATCTCAAGGCTGGCTGAGCAGTCTGGGGCACTATCTGGCAGGACGTACTGATGTTGATGTGGTGATCGATGGGCATGCGGACAGCACCGGGGCGGCAAGTTTTAATGACACATTGTCCGAACGACGAGCTCGCGAAGTTGAAAAGCAGTTGCTGGCAACCAGTATTCCACGTCAAAGGGTTTTCTCGCGTGGGTTTGGTGAGCATGCTCCCCAATGCAGCAATGCGACCGCCAGCGGAAAAGCATGTAATCGCCGTGTGGAACTGATGCTGATCGTCAGCGACTAATCGCCGTTATTTGTTCTGATAAATAGAAAAGAGGCACCAATGATTGGTGCCTCTTTTACATCCGCCAATGTTCTTAGGGGGAACTAGGCAAATTCTTTTTCAATATGTGCGACGATGTCTGAAGACTCGTAAAGCCACTGTGTCTCACCATTTTTTTCGATTCGAAGACAAGGAACTTTAATTCTACCGCCACCTTGCTCGAGATCTTGACGATGAGCAGGGTCGTTCTTCGCGTCACGTAGTTCGATTTTTACCGACTGTCGTTTCATTGCACGGCGAACTTTCACGCAGAAAGGACAAGCTTCAAACTGATAAAGCGCATATTGCTTCGCTTTGTCGTCAACGCTCATTTGTTCATTAGCATCACGCTTGATTCCACGAGGTGAAAAAACAGCGTTAAGCAATAATATGATTTTTCCTAAAAACCAACGAATAAACTTCATAATGAGTCCCTGATGTTCAAAGGATGATGTCCTTTACGAATACAATTACGACAAGTGTCGCGCCGGAGACGCAGTCTATCAGTTGTTTACTGTAGATAAAACCATGCTTTTTATATGGAAAAGAGTCGTTTGAACCAACCTAAAAAGCCGCCACTTTTGGCTGGATTTGCTTCCCGTCCCAAATAAAAGCTACGCATCAACTCGGTTCTAAACGCGTCGACATCAATACGTTGAATCACCAGTTCATGTTGGATCGTGTTCTGAGTTTGCTCTGCATGATCGTGAGCCAGGCTGAAATCCATATTCAGATACCCTTGCGTAAAGAGCCACAGGTGGGTAATCAGAATAAGGTCTTCAGCAGATTGATTGGTGAACTTGCTCGCGTGTTCGTCACCCACTGACTCACTGATCGCTATCTGCATTTGTTGGCTAGCGTGCGCGTTTTGCTCGTAGCTAGCACTAGCTTCAATGTGAGATTTAGTCAGCAATCCCAGCAGATGAAGTGCCGGGGCTGTTGATGGCTTATTCTCACACACTCTAGTGAATAGCGCGTTCTGTTCGTCCAGCCAACGTTTCTTTGCCGTCTTATGCTCGGTTACAAAGGGAATCGTTTTGAATCCCATCTCTTGAAACAGTGTATTAAGTGGCGTCATGACTTTGCAGTTCCCTCACCGTTACTTCGATATGTTGATCGTTAATATCAACAAATATAGACGTACCAGTGATCATAACAGAAAGGCTTGCGCCACGGTCAAGGTGCTGACAAATTGTGTCAATGGAGTCGTAGTCAAAACTTTCTACGCTTACCGGAAGCATGGAAAACTTGCCTGATACTTTCTCCCACCATACCGAAGCCTTAGTGTTATAGCTGTAGACTTTGACTTGCTTTGAAAGGCGAGTGGCTTTTTTGATTCGATCTGCGTCTGGTTCACCGATTTCAATCCAGTGAGTGATGCTTTGATCGTCTTCGATGTGCCACAGGTCAGGCTCTTCAATGGTTGATAACCCTTTTGTAAACTCTAAATCGCTTGTCGCATTGAGGCAATAAGCCAATACGCGGGCGATCATACGTTGTGGTTTTTCTGAAGGGTGTAGAGCGATGGTCAGTTTGTGCGAATTATAATAGTCGTTGTTCATATCGGAAATATCGATACGAAACTTATAAATGGTTGGTTTTAGCGCCATGTTGTTATCGGTGACCGGAGAGAAAATTTCGTTATAGATAAAAAAATAGCCAGCTTAAAAGCTGGCTACAGTATCAAATTCTTTAAGAATTAAAGTACTTTGATTTGCTCTGCTTGAGGGCCTT
>ERZ1673961.55-NODE-55-length-59513-cov-6.458879_pt1 | contig 59513 bp, 56 predicted proteins | sample MGYA00580189_ERZ1673961 | MGnify/ENA primary metagenome ERZ1673961 (study PRJEB41334, sample SAMN05608105) | rock metagenome | biome: terrestrial subsurface; feature: shale formation; material: shale | place: USA: Pennsylvania ... | reverse complement strand
CAGCAAAACCAATAAAGGGGCGTTAAGGGGCGTGTTGGCGGAGTATAAGGGGTGAGTGCGAGAGGGGTTGATGTGCTGAAAACGTTAGCTCATTCCCCGCAGGCCGATTAAGTTGCCAAATGGGTCTTCGACCTGACACATCACCATTCCGCTCTCAATATTGAGCGGACCACGATAGAGTTTGGCACCAAGCGATAAGAAATGTGCCAACGTCTCTTCAAAGTCAGAGACCCGCCAATACAACACTGAACCACTTTTCCCTGTGCTCACTTTCTCATCCGCCTGCACGATTTCAATAGAAAAGCCCTGCATATCGAGAATAGTGAAATCAAATTCATGGAGAAAAACGGGCATCGCTTGTGGAAAGGCTTTTTGATACCACGCCAATCCGGCTTGAACGTCAGGGACATGAATAAGAACAGCAGATGGTGCCACAGTAGCCTCTCAAATTCTGATCGTGGAATGTTGCGCTTTGGCCAAGCTTTAAACACAACTTATGGGAGTGTTCACCAGATAGTCTTTGTCGACTGCCAAAGTCTCCTCTTTACCACCTTGTTTAATTTTTGTTAAAACTTTTGCAATCCTATCTTGTGAAAGATGCCCAGCACTCTTAAGATAATCAATTGGTTTTATATGTAAATAAACCTTCAATAAACTTTATCTCGTGAATAAAAGGATGTCTAGATGAGAAAAATATTGTTCACATTGGTTATCTGCTGCGGCTTATCAGCAAATACATTTGCTAAAGAGTGGAAAACTATCCGTTTTATGGTCGAAGGTGCTTATCCTCCTTTTAACTGGACAACTGAAGACGGCCATTTGGCTGGGTTCGATGTTGATTTAGCCAATGCTCTTTGCGAAGAACTAAAAGCGAAATGTGTTATTCGCAAGCAGGACTGGGACGGTATTATCCCTGCGTTACTGGCACGTAAAAGTGATGCCATTATTGCTGCGATGACAATTACGCCTTCAAGAGAAGAAAAAGTAGCTTTCACAAATCCTTATGCACGTGTTCCGCAACGATTTGTCATGACCAATGATAGAGAAATTGATACCAGCATGATTGGTATGAATAAACTAGTCGTAGGTGTTCAGCGTGCGACTATCGGTGATGAGTATTTAAGCCAAGCTTTTCCTGATATTCAAATTCGTCGATACAATACTTTTGATGAAGCTTTTACGGATTTACTAAATGGCCGCTTAGATACTGTATTCGGCGGTGCCATTGGTTTAAGAAGCGGTTTTCTCGACACCGAAGAGGGCAAAAACTTTCATTTTACAGGTCCGTCGTACACTGATCCCAAATGGTTTGGTAAAGGAATTGGAATTGCCGTACGTAAACAAGATGACGACTTGAAAGTACAACTAAACCAAGCTCTGGAAAGGCTGGTTGCTAACGGTACTCACAAATCAATTGCTGATAAATATTTCTCTTACGATATCTACAATGCCGAAACTATGTAATTCAGTCTAACTTTCGACATTACCAGCCTTCTGTAAACTATAAGCCGCCTCCAAATTAGGAGGTGGCTTGATCATTTAGACTGTCTTCACTGAGATACCGAGCCGGTCAAATACAAAGAAACCAATGAACCTACCTTCGTAGCAAACAAAAAATTCCCTTTCCCACGCAAACGTCACTGCCAAATCAGCCCTTTCTCATAATTATGCGCCGTCTTCTTAAACTCAAACCCCGTCATTGTGTAAAACGCATGGGATTCCATACGCGCAATATTGGAGCGCACAACAAGATGAGACAAGCCCAGTTCTTTTGTCCACTGCTCAGCTGCCGCCAATAACAACTTGCCGATGCCCATTCTTCTCGCTTTTTGACTCACCACTAACGCGGTGATTTCTCCTTTATGTCCTGCGTCGAGAAAAATACGTTTTTCGACCACGATCCAGCCACGCACTTCACCCTCATGTTTTGCAACAAACATGGTGTGATGGTCGGAATCCGTAATCGCATTTAGCCAGAATTTGGTTTGCTCTAAGCTAGCGGAGTGACCCCATTCGGCAGTCAGAGAGTGAATGCCTTCAAGATGAGACGGTTGAGCGATTAGAATCGAGGGAGTCATAAGGGTTGACCATGATCTATAAACGAGAAACCACGGTACTCAGCCAAGCCGATCTCGGTCAATAATCAGTCAACGAATTTGAGAGTTCAGATAACCAACAATGCCCAATCAAAAACGAGACCTAACCTAAGCCACAAAATCAGGACAAAAAATTCATCCATGAATTTTCTCCTGTTTGTGAGGTACAAAGCTAACTCGTAACTGGACATTTCCGAGTTTAAGCATTAACGCTAACTCGTCATTTTCGGATGAAAATTTCTATGGGCTAACGCTGCGTTAAGGTGTGAGTAACGCAATGAAAGAGTTACTGCATTGCGCCTAAAGCACTAGGCGCTATGCATAGCAAAAATGCCACGCGTTACGAATCACTCTTAAACAGTTTGTTAGCACTCTATTTCGGCTTTTTGCTCTGATGGTTCTACTGTTTTTTCTAACTGAACAACTTTGGTTCCTGCTATAAAATCATGTATACATCGGCGGTCTTTACGAAAAATAAACAAGGCGTCTAAAATAGGTAAAAAGCTACCAATAACAGGAAGATATGTTACCAAGGAAATTGGAAGGTAACGCTTCAATAGCACAGGAGAAAATTCAATTTTTGAATTGTCCAATTTGACGATTGATATATCAAAAATCCACTTCCCAAAAGTCTGCCCATTTTTGTATAGTAAATAGCCATGACATAAGAGAAAAACTCCCCAACCGTATAGCATTAGCAAAAATGCTTCCATTGGCAAGACTATCTCAGAGGACATGATTTTCTCACCAAAATCAGTAGCATATAAAATAGCTAGGCTACTACCTAAAGCTATCAAAGCATCGATGAAAGCAGCCCAAAACCGTGACATACGAGAAGCCAATTTTTTATCAACGATAGTTATTTCTTGATTTGTTTCCAACATATTTACTTTTTATCCTTACTACCATACTCCTGAGAGTACTAACGCCGCATTAAGGTGTGAGCGGCGCTTGGCTATACTTGAGCGAAGCGAAACTGCCAAGCGTTGCGAATCACTCTTAAATGCCTTGTTATTTTGCTGATACCCACCGACTTTCAAGCCCAATAGTTTGGCTGTCAAAATCAATAGAAGCCTGTACCCCTAGTGGTGTAACCAACATGGGATGCGTATGACAACTGTCGAAGCCATAAAGTATAGGGACGTTTTTACCATTTAACACTTCAAGCAAAACGTCAAGCGGCGTACGCCCCGTCCCTTTGTCATTAAACAGTTCATGTTTGCCTAATACAATTGCACCAACCTTTTCAAACACACCACAGGCCATTAGATGGGCAAAAGAACGTTCGACAGTTTCTATACCTTTAAGAGAGTCTTCAAGCAGGAGGATGTCACCTGACTCTATCTCCGGCATATATTGGCTACCCCATATACCTGCCATAGTATTGAGATTACCACCAATTATGCGGCCTCTAACTTGGCCACTACCTAAAAACTGCCATTCATTTATGTAAGTAGATTTTGGTGAGTCTTGAGTTTCCCAGTCGTGCATAACATCTGTCCACGACGGAGGCATTGTGTACTGATACGAATCAGACTCCGAACACAAGATTTCCAGAAAGGATTGAAGCGTTTCTTCGACTAAGGGTGGAAACTCACCAAATGATGCAACCAGTGCTGGGCCATAAAATGTAACAAGACCTGTTTGAGCATAGATACCCAGTAGCAAAGCCGTTACATCAGAATAGCCAATGATAATCTTGGGATCGTTTCTGAGTGCTTCATAGTCGATGTAGGGCAATAGAGAATTACTATTGCTACCACCAATTGTAGACATGATACACCGTACATTAGGGTCACGGATTAATCGATTAAACTCTTCCGCGCGTTCTAGAATTGAGCCTGAGCGATATGAATCAGAACAGCCAGTGAGATACCCCTCTACTAACTCAAAGCCTTGAGATTCAAGATAAGACTTTGCTCGCTTAAAACGACTTGGCGCATAAGCCGTTGCTGGTGATGACGGTGAAAAAAAGCCAATTTTATCACCAATTTTTAAAGCTTGCGGGAATATCACTTACCTTTATCCTCCATAATTCAAATAAGCAAAATAACAGCTTATTAGTGCGCATGCGCGTTTACCTCATTGGACCAGTAAAAACGCGCACAGTTAACTATCTGTATACAATGAACTTATCTTCATTTTGCTAAATATACCATCTAGAAAAACGCGCATGCGCGTTTTCCAAACCTATTATCTCAAGTCGTCAACACATAACTGATTGATAAAAAGGAATTATATGAATTAGTACGTGTATTAACGCGCAAAATTATTTCACTATTTTCCTTGATATTCGGAAATATCAAATAATACTGTATAAATAAACAGCTCTTTGGAGTGAGGTTATCATGAGTCTAAAAAGCCCATTTCTAATCGGTGTTCAAGAAACAATGCGCATGCGTGGTTACAGTATTAGAACAGAAAAAACTTATCTGTATTGGATCAAGGCATTCATTAACTTTCACCACAAGCGTCACCCCGAAACAATGGGAACGGAAGAAGTTACACAATTTTTAACCTTCCTTGCCAACCAACGGAATGTGGCAATCAACACTCAAAAAATTGCACTTAATGCATTGGCCTATTTGTATCAGAAGCATTTGCACCATGAGCTTGGGGATTTAGGTTTTTGCTATGCCACTAAACAGCGACATTTACCGACAGTGTTATCCCCATTGGAAATATCATCGATATTAAATCAACTCTATGGCCGCGACAGGCTAATCATTGAGCTGCTCTATGGTAGTGGACTGAGAGTTTCAGAATGTCTCCGGTTACGTGTCCAAGACATTGATATGGAGCGGGCTACACTGACCATTAGAGACGGAAAAGGGCGAAAAGATAGGCAAACCATCCTCAGCCATAAATGCGCCGAAAAGTTTCCAGCATATATTGAGAAAGCTACTAAGATCCAACAGTATGACAACCAACGAGGGATAGGCCCTTCACTGCCAAATGCATTAGAACGTAAATACCCTAACGCTTTTAGGCAGCGCGGATGGATGTTTATTTTCCCTTCTAAAACGACCTGCATCCACCCGTATACTGGAATAGTTTGCAGGCATCATCTGCATCAGAGTGTTATTCGTAAAGCGCTCGGGAATGCCGTGCGTAGTATTCAAATAAATAAACGCGTCACCTGCCACACGTTTAGGCATAGCTTCGCAACTCATCTACTTCAAGCCGGTCGTGATATAAGAAGTGTTCAAGAGTTACTTGGCCACAATGACGTGAGTACAACACAAATCTATACACATGTACTTGGCCAACATTTCGCGGGGACAACGAGTCCGTTAGACACACTGTAAAGTCGGAGTACTCTAGAAACTCTGTAGCATTACTAAAATTTGGTCAACTTATAGTTTGTAGACTTAATTATCAGCCACCCCAATAACTCGCAATGGGGCACTTCTAAGTTACGAAGTGCCCACTGTGGACATTCTGAACACAAGTTTGCTAGCGCCTTTACCAGATAAGCATTTGAGGTGTTATTTGAGATATTGCGAAGCCCCTCTCTGAGTGGTCAAAATTACTCATTCACTGCCGTATTTTTATTGTTATTTGTCATTAGATTACAGTGTAAGGTTGCACTATAGTTTTTTTGTTTAAGTATTGATGAGTAGCATGCGATGTTATTACAAGGTTCGAATCTCAATATGCCTCTGGCCGAACTGGTCTCTTCACTGACAGTAGCGCTAGATATGACAGAGGGACAGCCTCCAGAGCACAGTATGCGTTGCTGCTGGATTGGAATGCATATTGGTGAGCGAATGAACCTCTCATCAACAGAGCTCCATGATCTGTATTTTACGTTACTTCTCAAGGATGCCGGCTGCAGCAGCAATGCGGCGCGTATTTGTGAACTCTACGCCACCGATGATCTTACTTTTAAACAACGTTATAAAACGGTCGGTACAAGCCTGACGAGTGCAATTAATTTTGTACTAAAAAATGCAGGCTCAGGAGAACATTGGCATAAGCGTATCTCTACCACGATTGATATTTTGAAAAATGGTACAGATTACGCTCAAGAACTGATTCAAACGCGTTGTACAAAAGGGGCAGAAGTTGCTCGTGAGCTCTTATTCAGTGAAGATGTGGCTCAAGGTATACAACATTTGGATGAGCACTGGGACGGTTCAGGTCGTCCTGATGCGTTAATGCATGATCAAATCCCATTATTTTCAAGAATTGCCCTTCTTGCTCAAGTGATGGATGTTTTTCAACGTGAACATGATTTGAATATTGCATTTTCTGAATTAGAAAGTCGTTCCGGAAACTGGCTGGATCCTAACTTAGTGGCCATTGCTAAGCAGTTGAAAGACAATCCTGATTTCATTAAGGCACTTAATGCCCCATCCATAGTCCCTTTTGTGCTCTCTATGTCCCCCGCCCAAGCGATGATTCCATTAGATGATGATTATTTCGATCGAATTGTGACTGCTTTCGGCAAAATCATTGATGCCAAGAGTCCTTTTACCTCCGGCCACAGTTCCAGAGTGGCTATTTTTAGTACGCTCATAGCCGAAGAACTCAAGGTCGACAAAGAGGATCGACTATGGCTAAAACGTGCCGCACTCTTACATGATCTAGGTAAACTAGGGGTAAGTAACACGATCTTGGATAAACCAGGAAAATTGGATGATGACGAGTGGGCAAAAATACAAAATCACGCGGTGTTTACCAGAGAGATCATTGAAAAGATATCCCCTCTAAAACAATTCGCCAAAATGGCAGCTGCTCATCATGAAAAGTTAGATGGCACAGGCTATCCCGATAAACTGGTTGCCGATGAAATCTCGATGATGACACGGATTATTACCACAGCAGATATTTTTGATGCCATTACGGCTGAACGCCCTTATCGAGGTGCTGTGCCAATTCCAAAAACTTTAGAAATCATGGAAGAAAATGTGGGTACAGCCATCGACCCATTGTGCTTTAACGCACTAAAAGCGGCACTAAACAAACTACCTGATAAGTATATGCAAGATATTGGTATGGGTGGGGTTCCCTCGTCACCGATGCTCTAGATTGATTTGAAAAAATATGAATGAGCGCAAGTGAATACGACTACCTACTTGCGTCAGGCCTTTCCTTTTTACAAGTATGATTTCTTATAGATCAAACACCCATTAACAGAATACGAACTAATGTTTACGCAGGCACACAATGGGACAAAGAAGAGTCAGCATAAAGCTGGACATTTGTGATAAAAATGCCTGCTTAACGTATGATACTTGAAGAATTTATCGAACAAAAACAACACAATGTCTAACATCACTACAAACACCAGAATTCGCCAGCTCTGTTTCGGTCAACCGCAAGATTCATTGACGATTGAACAGGTACCTTTGAATTCGCTTGAAGAAGATAAAATCAGAGTAAAAATCGAAGCAACTAATATTAATCCAAGCGACTTGTTGTCTATACATGGTGTAGGTCAATACAGGCATAGTCATCAGCCGCCCCGAGTACCCGGATTTGAAGCTGTTGGACAAATCATCGTCTCCAACCATGCAGAATTTACCGTAGGGCAAAGAGTTGTCGTGGCTACCAACGGTACTTGGCAGAAATATATCGATGTATCACCAGATAACCTCTTCATCATTCCGCCGCATCTGGACAACGGCTATGCGTGCCAGTTGTATATCAATGCGCTAACAGCGTGGGTTTTAACCACCGAAATTGCTCAGTTGAAGCAAGAAGATGTACTGATTATCAACGCTGGAAGTTCTGCAATAGGTAAAATTTTTGCACAGCTATCTTCATCGCTAGGGTTCACTCTTATTGTCGTAACGTCGAAGCCTGAAAATTATCCATATGATTCAAACCATGTCATAGATGCAAAAGTAGACCTACTCACTCAAATACAGCAACTTAATTTGCCTAGCCCAAATATTGCGTTCGACGCTATTGGAGGCAAAGAAGGAACAGAACTGATTCATACCATCGGCGAGAATGGACGGTATATCAACTATGGAACTCTTTCTCTGGAGTTCTATCAGCCTCATTTCTTTGAGTATGCGAAGAACCTAAACATTGAATTCAGTACATTTTTCTTACGTTACTGGGAGAATGCTGTTGGTAAAGATATCCGACGTAAAAAATTTTCGATGATGCTAGACCATTTCATCACCAATGGAATACAACTAGATGTAGATCGTTGTATTCCATTGGAACAAATTCAGGACGCTATCAAGCTAATCGAGTCTAATTCTACGAACTTACATGGAAAAATCATTTTGCTACCAATGTAGTAGAGATATGACCATTTACGGCTAGTTATCATAGGAAAAGTACTTTAAATTCAGAGGCGAGCCCCCGCCCCCATAACTGAGTATTTACGTTAAAACACTAAGGGCAAAAATGCTTTAGAGCGCAAACTTCGAATCGTTTTAATACTTTGAATTACTTCTTCATCATCTTTGCTAAATCAGCAAATGGATTGTACGTTGCCCCCTGATGTTCATCTTCTCCGGGCTTTATTTCACTACCATGAAGTTCATATTCTAGGTATTTGCTATGTTCATGATCGTGACAATAGAGGCACAACAACTCCCAGTTGCTGCCATCTTCGGGGTTGTTGGTATGGTCATGATCTTTGTGGTGAACGGTTAATTCACGCAGGTTTGAATAGACAAACTCTCTGGCACACCTTCCGCATACCCAAGGGTAAAGTTTGAGTGCTTTCTCTCGGTAATCGGCTTCTTTACGTGCGTAACGAGCACTGGTTCCGTAATGATCTGAAGACATCTTTGTTCCTTTATGTGAATAGCTACCGCTATAGTAGCCACTTTTAGTATGACCCCAAATAGGTCAAATTGCCGCTCTCAGAAATAATGATTCAAATAGGCACAACTTAAAATGGGACAGAAACGATTCTCCCTCTGAAAGCACAAATTCCTAAAACCAAGCAGCCACAATACAGAGATAAACTCATGAACCTGCCAGCGTGACAATCAAACTATCTTCACCTTGCACACAGAGACATCATCAGCCCAATTTTTTCTCATAGTTGTGCGCTGTCTTCTTCAGCTCAAACCCCGTCATGGAGTAAAACGCATGAGATTCTGCGCGAGCAATAAGAATCGAAGGGGTCATAAGGCGTTGGTCATCATTCAGTGATAAGAAAGATACGGTAATCAGCCAAGCCGATTTTGGTCAATTATTAACCCGAAAATTTGAGAGCAAAGACATTCACTATTTTGTTGGACACGCCAAGATTTCAAGCAAACTGACCTCTCAATGTTCTCCCCTGTTTCGTTCTCGTCGTAACCACCGATATAGCGTGATTGTCGTCTGCTAAATATAGAACAGCGAACACTGTAACCAATGATGGCTTTTACCTTGAAATCCAAACATATGATTTAAAATCAATAAGATATAAAAATTAAATTATTAATATTGCGCATTACTTTAGTCATAACTAATATTAATGAGAGCTTACGACGTTCGCCATTTTTTCTATTAATGGTGACACCCGTTTGGGCTTTTAAAATCAGAATAAATGAACCTTTGCGGAACATTTATTAGGAGGGCGAACTATGTCCAAAGAATTTATATTGATGCTTCACCCTACGTTTGGAGTGCTTGCGCTGATTGCCGCCGTCTGGGTGTTCGTCGACACGCTGAATGCAACCGACACTAACTCTGGCCGTATTCGAAACATGAGTGTGTTAGTCGCAGTTTTAATGTGGCTGACCTATATCGCCGGTGGCTATTGGTACGTCGTTTTTTATGGCGGTGAAAAGGCCATTATTAAGCAGGGACCATGGCCATTTTCTCATTCTTTCTACATGGAAATGAAAGAACATATATTCCTTATGCTTTTGCTGCTTTCAACCTACCTTCCTATTGTTGCCTGGAATGATATCGTCAACCAATTACCCAGTAGAAAATTGTTATTGTGGACGTCGGCGATAGTCATTGTTCTCTCGCTTGTTATGGAGGGAGCCGGAGCCATTATCAGCATGGGAGTCAAAGTCTCTTTGCTTGCCAGCCAATGAGATATAAGGAGATGGGAAAATGTCCGTCAACCAAACCAGCCAACACAAGCCTGAAACCAGTAATGCGATAACCATTGGGTTCGGTTTATCCTATGCCATCACTAGTGTGTTCAGCGCCCTACTGGTTGTGCTAAAAGAAAGCAATGAAGAAGTCCACAGTGTATTGGCCGCGATCACTGGCCATCACTGGGTGACCCATGGGTTACTCGATATCATCGTATTTCTTGTGCTCGGCTTTGTGTTCTATCGCGTCTGTGACTGTTCACGTATGAAAGTGACATCAGTCATCACGTTCGTAGTGGGCTCTACTGTATTAAGTAGTCTGATCATCGCCGGATACTTTATCTGAATCCGTCGGGCTCAGGCCCGCTTTACTCAGAACGAGGCTAAATGCTGTTCGGCGCATTCACCGCCGCAAGATTTGGCCTCGTTCATAGGCCTGCGTGGTATTAATGCTCACCAAGCAAATTCACGCGACAAATCAGCAAATCAGCGTTTAAATCGTCCCCACCCCGGAAGCCAAACTACCGCCGCCATCCCCATCACCGTATACAACAGCCACATCGGCAGCATCAATAACCACTTCGCCAGCAACGCAATGGCATCGCCTTTGTAGGCAATTTTCGCCCCGCGCGCGGCCAATTTGGTGAACTTCAACGCCCCCAGATTATCCAGCAAACGCAGCCCGCCTTGGCCAAACGTGGCCGCCAGTTTCATGCTCTCTTTGCCCAGTTGCGCGGCGCGTGGTGTCATCGCCACCACCGCATCGCCGCCAAGTTGATAAAGCGTGACACTTTGTGAGCCAAACGCTTTGGCAAACGCCGCCATGCGGCTCAGTTCAGCGCTGTTTTTTGTGCGGCTGAGCAAACGAAATCCACCGCGGGTGTTAGCGAGCGTGGTGACATCGCTCAGCATCTCCGTCAGCGCACTGAGGCTTTTCGATTGCTGCGCGATTTTGGCTTCTCGCACTAAGGTTTTCCCCAGCCAAGGCGGCAGTTTGCCTAAACGTTTGGCGGTTTTCAGCGCGACGATTCCGTTTTTGGTCGCGGTGGTGGCGACCAACGTCGGTGCGGCGACACCCGCAGTTTCGACGGTGCCGATGCCACTGGCAATCTGCGCGGCCGTTGCCACGAGGCCGAGCGCCGACAATGCTACTAACGTTTCATCCACTTCTTCCCCTTGCAGATGATTCATGCCTTGCAAGGTGAGGTCACGAATATCACTAATCACCAGAAAATCGGTGGTTACGGCCGCAGCCTGACCAATGGTCTCGTCGCTGGTGCCGGTCAGTAAGCCTTCGCTGAGTTTGTCGAACTGATAACGCCAATCGCTGCGAATGCGGGTGATATCAGCATACAGCGCCTGCGCTTTCGGGTTATCACGCACATAGTCGTAATCCATGAAGAAGCCAAGGTAGCTGGCCGCATCGGCGTAACGTTGTTCCGCCAGCATTTGGCGTGTTTCAGGTAGCGGGTCAATGCGCCCCAGCGCGAGCACAGAAAGCTGCGCTTGCTGCCACAGCACGCCCGCTGAGATCAGCGCCAACACCAAAAGCGTGAATTTGAAAAGCCGTTTGAACATCGCGTACCGCCGTGAAAAACCCAGTTCCCCTATCCTAGCAACGATTTCGCTGTAGAGAAAAGCACGTCTGCGTCAGGAATTTTCCGCTGTGTTTACAATGTAAATCGCGCGGCGCGCTCACAGATTTCAGTCGCGGTTTGACGCCAAAGATTGAGCGCTGCGCAGCAAACTGATTGAATATCAGCATCACCTCGGTAAGGGATTCTCACATGTCTGACAAACTGTCGACTTCAGCGCTGGCCAAACTGCGCGGTATCGAAGCCAAGCAGCTGTTCGCGGATTTAAAAAAGGCGGGCTACATCAGCCGTCATGACGAGCAATGGATTTTGACGGAACTCGGCGCGAAGTTTGGCGGCGAATATGTCCAGCATGCCAAGTTCGGTACCTTTATTGTCTGGCCGGAGAATTTACTCATCGACATGGTGGCCACCAGCGGCAGCACACTCAGCGCAACGCAAGTGGGTGAGTACTTCAAACTCAACCCTAAGAAAATGAATCAGTTGTTCAGCGAACTGGGATGGATAAGCAAAAGTGATCTGGGCTGGGTCGCCACCGCCGCCGGCCTGCGTGCTGGCGCACAGCAGCGTGAAGGCAAAGCCTCAGAGCAAAAGTTTGTGGTGTGGCACGATTCGATTCGTCACAACCCGCACCTGCGCCAATCCGTGGTGGAGTTTCTTGGTCAGGATGCTGGTGAACAGGCGACCGACAAATCCTACTCCAGCTTTCGCCAGAAGTTCGAAGCCAAACACCGCACCCTCGATGGCCATTACGTGCGCTCGGTGGGCGAACTGCTGATCGATAACTGGCTGTATCTCGCTGGCGTGGTGCATGCCTACCAGCGCCCGCTGCCAATCGAAAAACCGCTGATGAGCGATTTCTACCTGCCGTCAGGCAATGTCTATCTTCAATACTGGGGCACCGACGGCGCGCCCATCAGCGACAAGCAGCGCGACGAGACCCGCGCCGTGTACGCTGACCACCAGTTCAAGCTGATTGAAATCACTCCCGAAGAGGTGCATCAGCTCGACGACATTCTACCCGCTCGGCTTCGTGAGCACGGCATTAAGGCTTATTGAGCGGATCGTGCGCCCGTAAATCCAGATGCGCTTTGATGCGTTGCAAGCCTTGCTTTAAGTCATCGCGCGATAACGGCCCGGTAAGTGAAATGCGAATTGCGTTGGGCAAGGGGTAAGAGCCGACGCGAAAGAACGCCGCATCACGCACAAACACGCCATCTTCGGCGAGCTGCTGTTTCAGTTCGCTCGCGGGGCAATGTTCCGGCAACGTGATCCAGCAGTTGAATCCGGGAATCGCACAGGTTTGGCGCTCAGGAAACACCGATTGCAATATCCGGTGGCGGGCGCTGAGTTCCAGCGCGATATCTTCATCGACTTGCTGCATCGCGCCATTGCTCAGCCAGCGACAAACCAAATCCACCAGAATCGGGCTGACGTGCATACACGATGCGCGCAGCGCTTTTTGCAGCGGCAGCTTGAGGTTGGTCGGCAGCACCATGTAACCAACGCGAATACCACCGGCAAAATACTTAGAGAAACTGCCGATATAGAGCGTAATGTCCGGCGCAATGGTCACCAACGGCGAACGTCGATGCTCCGGCGGGCAATAGAGCACGTCGTCTTCAATGATCAAGACATCGAAACGGCGGCAGATTTCGATGATTTTCAGGCGCCGTGAATCGCTCAGTGCCACACCTGTCGGGTTTTGAATCGCGGGTGTCATATAGAGCAAGCGCGGACGATGGCGCTGACAGTGCAGCAGCAGATCGTCCGGCACTATGCCTTCGTCATCAACCGCCACCGGAATGACTTTGCGCTCCTGCTGAGTACAGGCATTGATGAATTCGCCGTAGCACAGCCCTTCAAGCAAAATGGTATCGCCACTGCGGGTGAGCGCTTGCAGCACTGTACTCAGCGCATGCTGGCCGCCGTACGTCCATTGCAATCTGGAGCGGTCAATATCGCACTGCCAACGCTGATTCACCCAGCGTTGCAGCGTGGCACTGTGGCCTTGCAAACCGTCGGCGGAGAAATAATCCAGCACCGCTTTTTGCGCCGTCGGCTGACTGGCGAGTTCGCCCAAAGCCGCCATCAAATGGCGCTGCTGGCTGAGAATTAACGGGCGACACAGTGACAAATCCACGCCACCGCGCGACACCAACGGATGATAATAGTCCTGCTGTTCGTGGCTGCGATCTTTAATGTAGGTGCCGCTGCCCACCACCGGTACGGTGACGCCGCGCAGTTCCAGCTCCTGATAAGCACGCGTGATGGTGCCGACCGTCACGCCAAGTTTGTAAGAGAGCATGCGCTGCGACGGCAATTTACTGTGCGCTCGTAACTCGCCGCGATCGACCGCTTCTTCAAACGCATCGGCCAGCACTTTGTATTTCGGCCCCGCGCGGCCAGTGAGATCCGGTATAAACATTGTCACCATTGTCATCGATACACTTGGTTGGAAAGTTAAGCATATTCAAGGGTTGGCGGAATGTGAAATACAAAAGTGTCATGGTGACGCATAAACACTAGGGGTTCACTTTGCGGGCGGATTAGAGTGTGCGCATATCGTCAGTTAAAGGAGCTTAACTCTCATGTGGACCCTATTGCCTTCGTTGTGTCTGTTCGCGTTCATCACCGCCTTCACGCCGGGACCGAACAATTTTCTGCTCGCCAGTTCCGGCTCTCAGTTTGGTCTGCGCCGCACCTGGCATCACATTCTGGGCATTCGTATCGGTGTCAGTGGATTGATTCTGCTCAGTGCGGCGGGTGTCGGTGTGCTGGTGCAAGCGTATCCGCTCGCCTACTCGGCACTCAAATACTTCGGGTTTATTTACATGAGCTGGCTGGCCATCAAGCTGATTCTGGCGGGTGGCAATCTCAATAAAAGCCATGCGGCGCAGCCACTGACATTAGTTCAGGCAGCGCTGTTTCAACTCGGCAATGTCAAAGCCTGGGCGGCCAGCCTGACGGTGGTCGCCACCTATACGCTGCCGTCGCTGTATTGGGTATCGGTGGTCTGGATTCTGGCCGCGTTTACCGTGACCGGACTGGTGTGTAATTTATGCTGGGCAGGAATGGGAAAAGCGGCGAGCCTGTATCTCGACACGCCGCGTAAGATTCGAACCTTTAACTACAGCCTGAGCGGAATGACCTTTGCGACCATCCTGCCAGTACTGTTTCAGGCTTAACGACGCTGGCCGTACCGTGCGCGGGCGGCCTCTTCTTTGGAGACGATCGTCTGGCCAATCGGGGCCAGCGAAATGACCGCCAGTTTGAGGTGTTGCAGGGCAAACGGAATGCCGATGATGGTGATAAAGCACGCCACCGCTGAGAGCAGATGACCAATCGCCAGCCACACCCCAGCCAGCAAGAACCAAATCACGTTACCGATCACCCCAAAACCGCCAGTGCCGATGTCTTCTTTACCCGTCAGTTCATCGCGGCCAATCGCCTCCTGACCAAACGGAAAGAAGGAAAAATTACCGATGACAAAACAGGCGCGCCCCCAGGGAATGCCGACAATGCTGATAAACGCCAGCAAGCCGAAAAACCACCAGGCGAGGCCCATCATCACGCCACCCAATAAAAACCAAATAATGTTACCGATCGTTCTCATGTCTTCCTCTTAAAACACACGTTGATAATGCTCCACCGTGGGAAACGGATCGTAAAAGTGATGAAGCAACGCGCGCCATTGCTGATATTCCGCCGACTGACGGAATCCTTCGGTATGTGCTTCCAGTGTCTGCCAGTTGACCAGCAAAATGTAGCGGCTCGGATTCTCTAAGCAGCGTTGCAACTGATGCGACACATAACCCGCCATGCTGGCGATAATTTGCTGCGCTTTAGCAAAACTCTGTTCAAACTGCGCTTCCTGTTCTGGTTTTACATCCAGAATCGCGACTTCCAGTATCATGGTTTTTCCTTAACGTAATATGAATGCGTCATTCAGACGCAAATTTCAGCTTTTCAACGTGTTACATCAATCCTTTGCCGAGTGCAGTCAGACCGCTGAGCAAGCACAGCGACAACGCGCCCACGCGAATTTTCTCTTTCGGCAGAGTTTGGGTGGTTTTACGCGCCAATGCATACCCCAGCCACGCCGATGGGATCAGCGGAATGGTAATGAGCAGATGGTGCATGGTCAGAAAGCCCGCCGGGATCTGCACCATCAGTGAAATGATGGAGCTGAAGACAAAAAACGCCGACAAGTTGCCGCGCAGTTGGTTGGCTTCCTGATGCTGCAGCAGTAACGCCATCGGCGGGCCGCCAATCGCGCTGCTGGTGCCGAAAAAGCCGGAGAAGAAACCAGCAATACCCATGCGCGCGGGCGTCGGTTCAATGCGAAACGGCAGAAAACTCACCCCGACGGCAAACAGCACCAGCAAACCGAGCCACAACGCCAGCACATCGGTCGAGACCCACACCAGCAGCAAACCACCGGCAATCGAACCCGGCACGCGACCGATCAACGCCATTTTTAAACCGCCGATAGAGATGCTGCTGCGATGCTTCATGGCGCTCAGCAAGGAGATGAACAACGCCACAATACAAATCGGGGCGGGAACGTAATCCGGCGAAACCATAAACAACAAAGGCGCAGCCACTACCGCCAACCCGAACCCAATTGCCGTCTGCACAAACGAGCCGACAAAAATAAGAAACATCGCAATGAGTACGGTACTGCTGAAATAGTCCATGATGACGCCTTATACCTTTTTGTTTTACAACGGCAGCAATGCTGACTGCCACCCCCATGGTTTGAGGTTGGATTGACGGGCGAAAGCCCAAAGAGAATGAAAAAAGTCATGCAATTGCATGACTTTTGAACGTTAACAGTTTGCTGAATTTTCGCAATAAAAACGTTTCGCTGGCAGCCGGTTCACGCCGGGAGCAGGCTAAAGCCTTCATCCAACCAACCGGTCACGCCGCCAATCATTTTTTTCACCGGGCGTCCCAGTTTCGCCAAACGTATCGCCGCCTTTTCCGTGCCATTGCAATGTGGCCCCGCGCAGTAGACCACAAACAGGGTTTCTGGCGGGTAATCGGCTAAAGTGCGCTCATTAAGGCGCGGGTGGGGCAGGTTGACCGCGCCGTCAATATGCCCTTCAGCGAACAGCGCTTCGCCACGCACATCGAGCAAAATGAAGTCCTGCGTGTGGTTGGTCAGTGCGTGGTGCACATCCCAGCAGTCGGTTTCAAATTGCAATAAGGCGGAAAAATGAGCAAGTGCTTGCTCACTGCTGGCCGCAGGAATTCTCGATACCGCGCTCGACATAATGACTCTCCTTTTCATGATTGATGCGTCAATGGTGTGTATCAGTGATGTGTAGTGTGCCGCACACTTTGCTCACGCAACACTGGCGCAAACGCCAATTATCGACAATATTACGTCAAAACTCATACCACCTTTTCGTGCCAAAGGAAGCCCATGCGCCGTATCGCCATTCTCACTCACACTCACTGCTCGCTGTTTGAACTCGGCTGCGCCGTCGAGCTGTTTGCCCTGCCACGTCCGGAGATCGAACACTGGTATCACTGCGATGTGGTCAACCTTGAAGGCGAGCCATTTGACTCCACCGCTGGCGTGCGAATTGAAGCCAAACGTGTTACCAGCCTGAGCGATTACGATACCTTGGTGATTCCCAGTTGGCCGACGCAGGGCTCCCCTGTGCCCGAGCGACTTGCCAATGAAGTGCGCGCGTTTACCCAGGCAGGTAAGCGCCTGCTGACGTTTTGCTCCGGCGCATTTTTACTCGCTGAACTGGGCATTCTCGATGGCCGTCAGGCCACCACCCATTGGCGTTATGCTGAGCAGTTTAAAGCGCGCTTTGCCAAGGTCGATTACGTCGATGATGTGCTGTACGTGTGGCAGGATCCGATTGGCTGCTCGGCCGGCAGTGCCGCGGCGCTGGATTTGGGGCTGGCGGTGATTCGCCACGATTTCGGCTACAAGGTTGCCAATCAGGTAGCGCGGCGGCTGGTGATGTCGGCGCATCGCGCGGGCGGTCAGTCGCAATTTGTTGAAGCCCCGATGCTGGCGGTGCCCAACCAGTTTGCGGGCGCACTGGACTGGGCGCAGCAGAACCTCACTGCGCCGCTTAATGTCGACCAACTGGCCGCGCGCGCCAATATGTCGCGCCGCACCTTTGAGCGAAAGTTTCGCGCCAGTTTTAACCTTTCGCCGAACGAGTGGCTGATTCAGCAAAAAATCGAGCGCGCTAAAGGGCTGCTGGAAGAAACCACGCTGCCGCTGGAACGCCTCGCCGAACAATCCGGCTTTGAAAGTGTGGTGACGCTACGCCACCATTTTCGCCGTTTACTCGGCGTCTCGCCCAAGCAGTATCAGCAGCAGTTTCTTCCTTAGGTTATCGGCTAGTGCCTTTTGTATGAGAAGATAAAGAGAAAGTGAGTGCTCACAATTCGTCCAAGGTTATCAGCGCCACGCGGTCGCTCAATGCGCGTAGTGCAATGCCATGCACCATGGCATCCGGCGCGCTGCACGCATCGCTGAGCACGCGAACCGAGTAATCACTGGCCGCAGGCGACAGCGCGGTATGGGTGACGCAGTTTTGTGTCATCATGCCGCACACCACCAACTCACGAATATTTTGCGCGCGCAGTACGTCACTTAAGATGGTGTTGAGAAAGCTGTCGGCGTGCTGCTTCTCCACCACAACGCTTGAAGGCACTTTGGCAATCAGTGCCGAATGCAATTTCACCCCTTCGCTGCCCGCTTTGAAAAAGGGTGCCTCTTCGCCGCCGACATGCTGTACCAATACGACAGACCAGCCGCGTTGCTGCGCGATATCTATTGCGGACAGTGTGTTAGCCAACGTCTGCTCAGCCAGATGCTGCGGATAAGCCCCTGCCGGGAAGTAGTCGTTTTGAATATCGATAACAATTAACGCCGTGTGACTCATGGTTTTCTCCTATTCTTGTTGGGATGAGTCCTGAGTATCCGCCGATTGCATTGTGTTGTTCAGAGTCTAAAATGACTTTTATCGAGCCAAAAACGACAGCAAGGATGTTTCGTGAACCACATTCAGATTGCCATTATCGCCTACCCCGGTTGCCTGCTCTCTGCCGTGCATGGGCTGGAAGAAATGCTGTGGATGGCGAACCGCGCTTGCGCCGAACTGGAGCAGCCCTTTCAGTTTGACTGCCACCTGCTGCGCTGGCCGCTGGACGCCGCCACTCATGAAGATGTGCCTTACGCGGTGGTGGTGCTGCCACCCAGTCGTGAACGCGGTTTTGACGTCAAAGCGCCGGTTGAACTCACCGACTGGCTGCAAACGCGTCATCAACAAGGTGCGATTCTCGCTTCCGCCTGTGCGGGCGTGTTTTTGCTCGCCGATACCGGTTTGCTGGCGCACAAAGTCATCACCACCCATTGGGGCTTGGCCGAACTGTTTCAGCAGCGCCATCCCCAGTTGCAGCTCAATACCGACGACATTCTGATCAACCAAGGCGACATCATCACCGCCGGCGGCATGATGTCGTGGATTGATTTGGGTCTTGAACTTATCGCGCAGTTTGCTTCGCCTGCCGTGATGCGTCAGGTGGGCAAATTGTTGGTGGTCGATACCGGCTCACGTGAGCAGCGCTACTACCAGCAGTTCACGCCCAGCTTTTTGCACGGTGATGAAAGCATCGTCGCACTGCAACATCTGATTCACCGCCGCTTTGCCGACAACTTAACCATCGTGCAGCTCGCCGAGCACGCCAGCGTCACCGAACGCACGGTGCAGCGCCGCTTCCTCAAAGCGACCGGGCTCAACCCGATTCAGTATCTGCAACGCGTGCGGATCCAAAAAGCTTGCGACTGGCTGGAATCCACCGCGCAGCCGTTTGAATGGATCGCCCATCAAATTGGCTACGAAGATGTCGGCGCCTGCCGAAAAGTGTTCATCAAAATCATGGGGTTAACTCCAAGCGATTTTCGCCGCCGCTTCGCGCCGTCCCACTATACGGTCGATACCGTGGCGCAAAGCGGCTGACAGTTTACCTTTATAAGGTATTTAAAACTTCGCCAAATTCGTTTTTAAAACACCTTTTCATTTTTCAAAAAACCTCTAAAATAGCGCCACTCTCCGGCGCTGAGCGCTTTCATTTTTGCAGGCACATTTCATGTCGAACCCCATTTCGCGCGCGATTACTTTGTTGGTACTGGCGAACTTGCTGGCCTCTTTTTCCGATGTGTCGCTTAAAGTGCTCAACGGCGAAGTGCCGACTTTCCAATATGTATTTATTCGCCAGTTGATCAGCACGCTGATTCTGCTGCCGTTGTGGCTGCGTATGCCGAAAGCTGAACGCATGCAGGGTGGAAAATGCTGGGTAACCTTCTCGCGTGCGCAACTTATCCTGCTGGGCAGCGCGTGCGCGATGATAGCGATCACTTACTTGCCACTCGCCACCGCCAACGCGATGTTCTACGTCGGCCCGCTGCTGATGCTGCCGCTGTCGATAACCCTGCTCGGTGAGCGCCCGGCAGTGAAACAGATTGTCGCTACTCTGATTGGCTTTGCCGGCGTGCTGGTGGTGCTACGTCCGGAGCAGTTTCACTGGGCGGCGATTGCGGGATTGGGCTGCGCGCTGTCGATGGGACTGGGGAATATTCTGATTCGCAAACTGCCCTCGGAGCAGCCGATGGTCGCGACTCTATTCTGGACTGGAGTAATGACGCTGCCACTGGCGCTGATTCTCGCGCTGCCACAATGGGCACCAATTTCCTGGCGTCATTTGGGCTGGATTGTGCTGATTAACCTGTTGGTATTGGGCTATCACGTTTTGGTGCTGCTGGCATACAAAGGGGTGGAAGCCAACCGCATCGCACTGGCGGAATATTCAGGCTTGGTGTTCGTCACCTGGTTTGGCGTGATGTGGTTTGACGAAGTGCCGGACGTGCTGACCGTGGTGGGCATCTTGCTTATCGTGGTGCCGATGATGCCGGTCAAATGGCGCCGGCTGTGGCGCGCCAGACAGAACAAAGCGCTCACGCAACAAGAGCTTTCTTAAATGCATTGAAGATTAAAAAAGCCAGCCGTTTCGGGCTGGCTTTTGGTTTTCATTTGGCCATAAATTGCTTGATATTAGTAAGCAAAACCAATGCGTTGACGTGGGTGCGCTGCGCTTTCCAGCTCATCGACCAACGCCGCGGCGTAGTCCGCCACAGAGATGCGGCTGTTACCTTCCGCATCGCTCAGCAGTTGGTCACCGCCAACGCGGTAAGCGCCCTGTTTTTCGCCCGGGAAGATTTCCGCCGCTGGGCTCATGAACGTCCAGTTCACTGAACTGGTGCTGGCTTTAAACACATCCAGCGCTTCGCCTTGTGCCAAGGCTTCAGCTTTATACGCTTCAGGAAAGTCCGGTACGGTCACCAATTTTACGCCCGGAGCCACTTCGAGTGAACCCGCACCACCAACCCATAGCAGACGCTCAACACCTGCTTGCGGCAACTGTTCCAGCATCACGGTTGCGGTTTTCGCGACGATGTCGTGCGCACCAGATGCACGGCCACCAATTGATGCCACCACCACGTCGGCACCAGCGACTGCCGCAGCAAAGTCGCCACCCGCTTGCAGATCAAACTGGCGAACGTCCACGCCTTGTGCGCTGACTTTTGCCGGGTCACGCACCACAGCAATCACGTCATGGCCACGCGCTTGTGCTTCTTCAACAATGTGGCTACCAATCCAACCGCTTGCACCCAATACTGCTACTTTCATCTGAACTCTCCTCATCTGGAATCTGAATTTTTCAATGGATGTTTCCAATCAACGGAGTCCAGTTTAATTGCTAACCAAACCGTGAAAAATGCACAAAAAGGATGTAGATTGTTTCAATGTGAGTTACTAATTGGAGCCAACGATGGACAGACTGACCGCCATGCGCAGTTTTGTTGAAGTCGCTAACACCGGCAGTTTTACCAAAGCCGCGGACAACCTGAACCTCAGCCGGTTGCAGGTTACGCGCCATGTGCAGGAAATTGAGGACTGGCTCAAACAGCGCTTGCTGCACCGCACCACACGCAAAGTGAGCCTGACCGCCGCCGGAGAAGAGGCGCTGACCCGCTGCGAGCAAATTCTCGATCAGACCGCCGAGCTGGAAATTCGTGCGCTGGAGCAGTCGCAATCACTGACCGGCAGCATTCGTATTTCCGCCCCGATCGGGTTGGCGCAGCATCTGCTGCTCGACACCGTCGAAGCGTTTACCGATCTGCATCCGCAGGTGACGATTGATATTCTCGCCTCCGACCGCCTGTCGCAACTGGTGGATGAACGGGTGGATGTGGCGCTGCGCTTTACTCAGCAGCCGGACGAGAGTCTGATTGCCCGCCGCCTGATCCAGGTCGATACGGTGGTGTGTGCCTCGCCACAGTACTTGCAAACGCATGCCCCCATCACAGAGCCTGCCGATCTCACCCGCCATAACTGCTTCGTGCATCTCACCAATCACACCTGGGATATGGTGCGCGACAATCAGCATTTCAGCGTCAAAGTCAGCGGTACGATTCGCGCCAACGACATGGATATTCTGCGCAGCGCGGCGCTGCATCATAAAGGCGTGGTGTGGCTGCCGTGCGATCTCGCTAACCCGTATCTTGCACGCGGTGAACTGGTCAAAGTGCTGGCCGATTATCACAGCCCGAGCAGTCATCTGTGGGCGGTGTATCTGTCGCGCAGTTATCAAACGCCATTGGTGCGTCAGTTCATAGATTTTGTCGCCGAGCGCTGGCAGGAAGACATTCGCGCGCCGGTTTAAGCGCCATCACGCAGAAAAACACACAATTAAAAAGGAAGCCGAATGGCTTCCTTTCGCTTTGAATGCGCGTTGTTATGACTGAAAACGGCTGAGCGAAAACAGTGAGATATCGTGCTCCGTTTCACCGCGCACAGCCAAATCGCAGAGGATCTCACCAATCACACTGGCAAACTTAAAGCCATGGCCGGAAAAACCAGCCGCCACAATGATGTTATCGTGCTCTGGATGCGTATCGATGATGAAATTCTCATCGGCGGTCATGCTGTACATGCAGATTTTTCCATACATCAGGCCAGACGTTTTGGGCATGACCGTCGCCAAAAAGCGCTCCAAATCGACGCTGTCAGTAACGTTGTCGTAAGGGGCAACCGGCTGATCCGGGTCCTGCGCGTCACCACCATCGTGGCGACCGACTTTCAGCCCCGCACCGTCGATACTTGGGAAACCGTAGTAAATGCCTTGCGGCGAATCAAACGAGAATGCCGGGAACACGCCGTCACCATACAGCGCTTCGTCGGCTTCAAACCAGGCAAAGGTTTTGCGATTCGGCTGCATCGGCAGAGCAAAATCCAGCTTGTTCATCAGCTTGGTCGCCCACGCTCCCGCAGAGACAATCACTTTATCAGCCACGATCACTTTGTCGCCGCTGCGCAGCGTCACTTCACCACCTTGGACTTCAATCTCTTCCAGCGGATGGTACGTCAGCAGCTCAGCACCGTGCTCCAGCGCCAACTGGCGATAAGCAGTGATACAGTCTTCACAACGCAATACACCCGAGGTCGATTCAAAACAGCCGATGTAGCTCTCTGGCAGCGTGATGCCCGGAAAACGCTGGTGAATTTGTGCCGCAGTCAGCACTTCGATCGGCAACTGATATTTTTCCGCACTGGCGATGATCATCTGAATGAACGGCGAGGTGGCTTCACCCATATTAAGCACGCCAGTTTTGAGAAACAGCGTCTGGCCGCTTTGGGCTTGCAGCTCTTCCCACAACGCCTGTGCGCGCAGTGCCAGCGGTACGTACTTTTCCCCTTCGCCGTAAGCGTGGCGAATAATGCGGGTTTCACCATGATGGCTGGCGTGGTGATGCGGTGGGTCAAAGGCGTCCATCATCAACACTTTTTTGCCCTGTCTGGCAAGAAAATAGCCTGCGGCCATGCCCATCGAACCGGCCCCAACGACCACAACATCGTATTTCACACCCACCTCTCCTTTGGCTGCTGAATTAAATACAAACGGCGGGTTGATGCCCGCCACTTGCTTTACTCTAACTGCCTCGTCCGGCAATGGATAATGAAAATTCTTCAGCTTTGCGCAAACAAACCGCAAATCTCAGCTAAAGCGCACACGGCTTGAGCAGTCGCGCTCGGGTTGAAAACCGTCAGCGCTGCGAACTGTTCACCAAGTCCCCCACCACGTGCGACACGTAGTCGGCTCCTTTGAGGATCTCATGAATGATTTCCGAGGCTTCGGCAATCAGGTCGGCGTTGCGCGTTGCCTGTTCGGTCACCTCCACCATGCTGCTGCGCACATTGCCCACCAGCTGATTATTGCGATCAACCATAGTGTTGATCTCTTCCGTCGAGCGGGTCGTGCGTGACGCCAGCGTGCGCACTTCGTCCGCCACCACCGCAAACCCGCGTCCGTGATCGCCTGCCCGCGCCGCCTCGATCGCCGCATTGAGTGCCAATAAGTTGGTTTGATCGGCAATCGATTTAATCGTGGTGACGATTTTCGAGATCTCTTCCGATTGGGTATTGAGATCATCCACCAGCCCCGACGAGCGGCGAATGTCTGAGGAGATTTTTTCTGAATTACTCAGATTCTGTTTCAGGATACTGGCACCGCGTTCCGATACCTGAGCAGTTTCCACCGACGTGCTGTGCGCCACTTCCGCCGCTTTCTGGATCGCCAGTTGGCGCTCCATGCGTTCAGTAATATCGCAAGCGATCTTGGTGACTTTGATCACCTTACCGCGGTGATCAAACACCGGATTGTATGTCGCTTCGATCCACACGTTGTCACCATTGCGACTCACGCGGCGGAACAAGCCATTTTTCACCTGACCACTCGCCAGGTCGCGCCAAAAGGTCGGGTTCTCTTTATAAAATTCCGGCGGACAGAAGATCTCGTGATGCTGGCCTTTGATCTCTCTCAACTCGTTGTAACCCAGCGCGTGCACAAAGTTGTCATTCGCGTCGATCACTCGACCATCGACGGTAAATTCAATCACCGCATTGGAGCGATGAATCGCCTGCAGCAGCGCTTTGTCGTCCACCGACTCTTCAAAATTCTGCGTGATGTCGTTGGCGATTTTCATGATGCGTACCACACGGCCATCCTGCTCAATCGGAATGTAGGTTGCTTCCAGCCACACATCATGGCCTTGCTTGCTCTTGCGCAAAAAGGTGCCGCGCTGTGGTTTACCCTTGGCCAAGTCGCTCCAGAACTGGCGATATTGCGGTTTGTCCACCAGCTCAGGCGGACAAAACAGACGGTGATGCTGACCTTTGATCTCATCAAGGGTATAACCCATGGTACTCAGGAACAGCGGGCTGGCATCAACCACTTCCCCCTCCGGAGTAAAGTAAATGGTTGCACATGAATTGGCGATACTCGACAGTTCAGCCTGTAGCGCGTTGATGATTTGATTATTGTTATCTTTAGGTTGGGTAACATTTTTACGAAACAACATACTCACTCCCTCGATTGACAAGCAGCGTAAGATTAAAAAACGCAGCAATCTGCTGCATAAAAAATGTGCAAAACTCCTACTAAAGTTAACCTTATTCTTCAATATATCAATTAAAGCGCTTAAATCATTTTGTTCTATACACATGACCAATGTGTCATAACGCCCGCCCACCGAGGCGCAGAAACCAAAAAGCCAGCGGCAAGCGCTGGCTATGGATGGTCACTTATGTGAACCCGGCCTCAGACGATGGCTTCACCCAGTGCTGTCACGCTGACTGCCGACGTCTCCATCAGCACTTGAATGCCTTTTTCTTCCAGTTCCTGACGCACGCTGACCGGGAATGACGCATCGGTGATCACCGCGTCAAAACTCTGAATATCGAGGGCGTGAAAGGTGGCGATTTTGCCGTATTTAGATGAGTCGGACACCAGAATCACCTTCTGCGCCGCCGCAGCCACCGCTTTTTTAACAATCACCTTCGGCTCACTGGGGGTCGAGATGCCGCGCAGGTTCCATGACGAAGTCGACACGAACGCCACATCCACATTCATCCCCGCCAGAAAGTCCGACACCTTACTGCCCACGCTCGACTGGTTCTCGCGATCCACGCGCCCGCCGGTATGGTAAAGGTCGCTTTTGCTGTGATGAGTGAGATAAGCCGCAATCACAAAATCGTTGGTAATAAACAGCAGATCGTCGCGCGGAGCGAGTTGATGGGCAATTTCCAGCGTGGTGGTGCCGGCATCAAGATACACCGTGGAATTTTTCGGCACCAACTGGCTGGCAATGTGGCCAATCGCCGCTTTCTCGCTGGCATGTTGCGTCGCTTTGGCATCGTGGGACGGCTCCTGATGCAGCACCTTAGTGAGCTGCACGCCGCCGGATACCGACAGCACCTTGCCCAGTTTTTCGAGTTTGGCGATGTCGCGGCGAATGGTCATGTGTGACACATCGAGTTGCTCAACCAGCTCGTTGATGCTGATAACTTCCTGTTGTGAAAGCAGTGACAGGATGGTTTTGTGACGTTCTGCTGGAATCATAATGACTTAGCCGTAGATGATAAGTGTGTTCATCTTACCAGCCATCCATCGATGTGTGAAGTTGTGTTAACTATTGTGAATTCAATCCGCTTTTGGGCACTAAACTGAGGGTAAGGAGTGTGAATCACGGCTTAATTTTCACATTGTTGTTAGTGAATGGTAAATTTTGTGAGTTACCACACAGGATGGTCGCGTAAAATTCACATATAATCACAACAAAGAACACAAATTAACATTTAAAACACGTTTAGAGCGAGATAAGTGTATGGATAATCAAACAGTTAAGTCGGTAGCTGTGATCGGATTAGGCTCTATGGGCATGGGCGCCGCGAAATCCTGTGTTCGTGCCGGGCTGGATGTGTACGGCGTTGACCTTAATCCGGTTGCTCTGGAGACACTCGGCAACTACGGCGCGAAAGCGGTATCGAGCGACGCGAACCAATTTGCCTGCCAACTGGATACAGTACTGCTGCTGGTGATCAACGCCAAACAGGTGAAATCGGTGCTGTTCGATTCAGGTCTGGCCGCGAACCTCAAGCCTGGCACCGCTGTGATGGTCTCTGCCACGATCTCTGCTCAAGACGCAAAAGACATTGAAGCCGGCATTAAGGCTCACAACCTGCTGATGCTCGACGCCCCCGTTTCTGGTGGCGCAGTCAAAGCGGAAGCGGGCGAGATGACCATCATGGCGTCCGGCAGCGAACAAGCCTTCGCAAAACTGGCGCCGGTACTCGACGCCACTGCAGGCAAAGTTTACAACATCGGTACGGAAATCGGTCTTGGCGCCACGGTGAAAATCATTCACCAGTTGCTCGCTGGCGTGCACATTGCCGCAGGCGCGGAAGCGATGGCACTGGCCGCGCGTGCCAATATTCCTCTCGATCTGATGTACGACGTGGTCACCAACGCAGCAGGCAACTCCTGGATGTTTGAGAACCGCATGAAACACGTGGTGGACGGCGACTACTCGCCAAAATCCATGGTCGACATCTTTGTCAAAGACCTCAATCTGGTCGCCGATACCGCGCAGGATCTGAAATTCCCGCTGCCACTGGCAAGCACTGCGCTCAACATGTTTACCTCCGCCAGCAACGCGGGTTTTGGTAAAGAGGATGACAGCGCCGTGATTAAGATTTTTGACGGCATCGACCTGCCTGGCGTGGAGAAATAATTATGTTGCTAGGAGTCATTGCCGACGATTTTACCGGCGCGACCGACATTGCAGGTTTTCTGGTAGAAAACGGCATGCGTACGGTGCAGCTCAATGGGGTACCAACGGACGACACTCAAGTGGATGCCGATGCGGTCGTCATCAGCCTTAAATCACGCTCATGCCCGGCCAATCAAGCCGTAAGCCAGTCATTGGCTGCGCTGCGCTGGTTACAGGCTCGAGGTTGCCAACAGTTTTACTTCAAATACTGCTCGACGTTCGACAGTACCGAGCAGGGCAACATTGGGCCAGTGACCGATGCCCTGCTGGCCGAACTGAATGAAACCTTCACTATCGTCTGTCCGGCACTGCCAGTGAACGGGCGCACCGTGTTCAACGGCCATCTGTTTGTGCTGGGTGAACCGCTGAACGAATCCGGGATGCGTCATCACCCGGTGACACCGATGACCGATTCGAGCGTCGTGCGCCTGATGAATCGTCAGTCGCAAGGCGAATGTGGTCTGGTGAACTATCAGGTGATTGAGCAAGGCGCCGATGCCGTGGTTGCCCGTTTTGCCGAGCTGCAAAGCGAAGGCAAACGTTATGCTGTGGTCGATGCGATTAACAGCGCTCATCTGGTCACACTGGGTCAGGCGGCCAAATCGCTCAAACTCATTACCGGCGGTTCAGGTCTCGCCGCAGGTATCGCGCAAAACTGGGCCGACACACTGGCGGACCAAAGCGAAGCCAAATCAGCAGGCCTGCCGCAGCGCGCGCGCAGTGTGGTGCTGTCTGGCTCCTGCTCGCTGATGACTAACCAACAAGTGGCCCGTTATCAAACGCTGGCACCGCATTTTGCCGTCGATGTTGAAGCGTGTTTACGTGATAAGCAGTACGTGCAGCATGTATTTGACTGGGTGACCAAACAGCTGGATGGCGACTACGCACCGATGGTATACGCCACCGCTGACGCCGAGCAACTCAAAGCCATTCAAGCGCAATACGGCGCGGCGGCATCAAGCGAAGCGGTGGAGCAGTTTTTCAGCCAGCTTGCGCACCAGTTGCAGGAGTTTGGCGTACAGAACTTTATCGTCGCGGGCGGCGAAACGTCCGGCACAGTGACCCAGAGCCTTGGCGTCACAGGTTTTCACATCGGACCGCAAATCGCTCCGGGCGTGCCTTGGGTCAAATCCATCGACGGTTCACTGTCGCTGGCGCTTAAGTCAGGCAACTTCGGCGATGAACGGTTCTTCGAAAAAGCGCAGGATTTTTATCTATGACAGAACAACAACTCAGAGAACAGATGGTCAGTCTGGCACGTTCGATGTTCGAACGCGGTTACGCCACCGGCGGCGCAGGAAATCTGTCGCTGAAACTGCCTAACGGCCATTTTCTTGCCACCCCAACCGGCTCATCTTTCGGCCGTTTGGTTGCTGATGAACTTTCAGTGGTGGATATCGACGGTAATCAGATCTCCGGCAAACGTGCGTCAAAAGAGATTGCATTCCATCTGGCGATTTACCGCAACAACCCGAAATGCAACGCGATTGTGCACCTGCATTCGACGTATCTGACGGCGTTGTCGTGTCTCGACAACCTCGATGCGGAAAACGCCATTCGCCCGTTTACGCCGTACTACGTGATGCGTATCGGCCAGTTACCTGTGATTCCGTATCTGCGTCCGGGTGAGCCACGCATTGCTGAAGAGCTGGGTAAACGCGCCGCCGATTATCGCGCCTTTTTACTGGCGAACCATGGTCCGGTCATCACCGGCACCGATATGGAAGATGCGGTCGATAACGCGGAAGAGCTGGAAGAGACTGCCAAACTGATGTTTTTACTTAACAATCACCCTGTTCGCTACCTGACCGACGCGGAAGTGGAAGACCTGAAAGGGAGAGGAAAATAATGGCCAAATTTGCTGCAAACCTCACCATGCTGTTCAACGAAGTGCCGTTTTTAGAGCGCTTTGAACAAGCGCACCGCGCTGGCTTTAAGGCAATCGAATTTCTGTTTCCGTATGCGTTCGAGCCACAACTGCTGGCCGCAAAACTGGAACAGTACGGTTTTGAACAGGCGCTGTTCAACATGCCTCCGGGCGACTGGGACGCGGGCGAAAAAGGCTTTGCTGCCCTGCCGGGACGTGAGCAAGAGTTCAAACAGAGCGTGGCCACCGCGCTGATGTATGCCAAAGCACTGAACTGCAAAAAAGTGCATGCCATGTCGGGCATTATTAACCCTGCGTACAGCATGAAGCAACACATCGAGACCTTTATCGCCAACATCCGTTATGCCGCGGACACATTCGCCGAACATGGGATAGATGTGCTGATTGAACCACTCAACACCCGCGATGTACCGAACTACTTCGTCGCCCACCAGCGCCGCGCGGTGGAACTGATTCAGATGGTCGACCGTCCGAACGTGAAACTGCAACTGGACCTGTACCACGCGCAGATCATGGATGGCGATCTGGATGTACTGATCCGCGATTTAGCGCCGTTTACCGGCCACATTCAAATCGCGTCTGTGCCGCACCGCAATGAACCCGCCGGCGGCGAAATCAACTATCCGTACCTGTTCGATGTGCTGGACGACTCCGGTTACGACGGCTGGATTGGGTGCGAATACAAACCAAAAACCACCACAGAGCAGGGCTTGGCCTGGGTCAAACCTTACCTGTAACCCTTGTGAGCAATAGCAAAACGCCGCCTGCCTCAAAATCCTGAGGCAGTGGCCCTACACAATCTAAATATGGATAAATTATAAAAAGGACCGAAAGATGGACGCTGCTTTAATTGGAATCATCCTTGGGATCGTGGCCATGATGGTCATGATCATCAAGACTCGTATCCCTGTGGCACTGGCTATGATCATCGCCAGTATCATCATGGGTTTGTTTGCCGGCATGGCACCAACGGATCTGGTCAATGCGATCAAAGCCGGCTTTGGTGGTGTGCTCGGTGGTATTGGCCTGATCATCGCGTTTGGTGTGATCATGGGTGCCTGTTTTGAACGCTCCGGCGCGGCAGTACGTATGGCGAAAACCTTCGTCAAACTGTGCGGCAAAGGACGTGAGGACGTGGCGCTTGGATTCACAGGCGTGCTGGTCGCTATCCCGGTTTTCTGTGACTCTGCCTACATCATTCTTCATTCCCTTGTTCGCGCCATTTCGCGCAATACTGGCAAGTCCGCAGTCGGCCTTGGGGTAACGCTGGCTTTAGGCCTGCTGATCACCCATGCGATGGTGCCACCAACGCCAGGACCGGTTGCTGTGGCAGGCATTCTGAACGTAGACCTTGGCGTATACATGCTGTGGGGGCTGGTGGTGTCGGTTCCTATGATGCTGCTGTCTCTGTTCTACATCCGTAAAGTGGGCAAAGAGTACTACCGCGTACCAAACGGCGACAGTTGGATCACACGTGAAGCCGACTGGGCAAATCTGGAAGTTGTACAAGAGACCGACGAGCGCCACCTGCCAAGCAACTTCCTGTCATTTGGTCCGATTCTGATCCCGATTATTCTGATCCTGGTCAGCACGCTGACGCCAAAAGACGAATCGCTGTTCTATGCGGTGATTTCGCTGCTGGGTAACCCGGTGGTAGCGGTCGGTATCGGTGTACTGATGGCACTGTACGGCCTGACCCGTAACATTGAACGCAAAGACATGATCGGTTCAATGGACGATGCGCTATCAACGACGGGTCTGATTCTGGTTGTGACCGGTTGTGGCGGAGCGATGGGTGCGGTACTGAAAGCCTCTGGTGCGGGTCCTCAGGTGGCCGAAGCGATTGCCAGCAGCGGCATTCCCCCTCTTCTGGTCCCACTGGCGATTGCCTCGATGCTGCGTCTGATCCAAGGTTCTGCGACCGCATCAATGATGGTAGCAGCCACCATGACACTACCGCTGGTGGAAACGTTAGGTCTGGATCCGGTATTCGTTGCACTAGCGTGCGCAGTCGGCCCGGTTGGCTTCTCGCACCTCAACGACTCTTACTTCCACATCATCAGCCGTACGCTGGGAATTACGGAGTTGTCGGATCAACTGAAAATCTGGACAGTATCCTCAACCATCGCATGGGCAATTGGTGCCAGCATCGTCATGGCGCTGAACCTGATCTTCGGTAAAGCAGGTACCCTGCTGGACCCAATCGTACCGTTCGTTGTCCTTGCCGCCATCATGCTGTGGATGAAAGCCAAAGAGCCCAAGAAAGTGCTGAAAACCGCCAATTAAGCGCGCTTAGCACTCCACGTAAAAAGCCCCTTCCTCGGCTCAGAGTGAAGGGGCTTTTCTTTATTGCATTCTGCGTTCACTGCACCGACGGCAGCGCCAGCGTGTTCTTGAAACAATCGAGCAGCATATAAGAGTGCATGCCGGAAATGCAGCGCGTCTGAAAGGTTTCGTTAATCAGATGATTGAATTCCGTCATGCTGGCACAACTGACCTTGAGCGCAAAATCGTGCTCACCGGTAATCGAATAACATTCGTGAATGATCGGCGTTTGCTCAATCAGTGCCAGCAGCTTATGGCGCGCATCCGGCTCCGACTTGCTGTATTGCACCATCACCAGCGCATTGACATCAAACCCTGCTTTGGCGTTGTTAAGCACTACCGAATAGCGCTCAATGATCCCCGATTGCTCCAGCCGTTTCAGGCGGCGAAAACATTGCGATGACGAGAGGTTAACAGCTTCGGCCAATTCCAGACGAGGGATACGGCTGTCTTTCATTAGTAACTCCAGAATGCGAACATCGAGGCGGTCCAGGGCTATGGAATGCACAATATTTTCCTTAATATCACTATTTATGCTTGGTTTATCGCATTAGCTTGTGCTTTTCAAGCGCAGATTGCTAAGAATTCAGCGTGACTTTATTCGTATGATTAGAACTACGATATTACCCAAGGAACGGAGCCACAATGAGCACACTCGACCTCAATTTTATTCGCCAGCAGTTTCCTGCGTTTGAACAACCTTCCCTGCAATCTCAGGCTTTTTTTGAAAACGCCGGCGGCTCGTACCTGTGCCGCCAAGTGCTGGATCGCTTCGACACCTACTTTCACCAGTTGAAAGTGCAGCCCTATTACCCCAATGCGGTCTCAGGCAAAGCCGGACAATGGATGGACGAGAGTTATCAGGCGCTTGCGCCTTGGCTGGGTGTTTCCGCCAGCGAGATTTACTTCGGCCCGTCCACCTCACAAAACACTTATGTGCTGGCCAATGCCGTGATGGGCTGGTTGCAGCCGGGTGATGAAATCATCGTCACCAATCAGGATCACGAAGCCAACAGTGGCGCATGGCGACGTTTAGCTGAGCGCGGCATTGTGGTGCGCGAATGGTCCGTCAACAGTGCCAGCGGTATGCTGGAACTAGAGACTTTGACGCCACTGTTCAACGCCAACACCAAGCTGCTAACCTTTCCGCACTGCTCAAACCTATTGGGCTACGTGAATCCTGTGGCCGACATTTGCGCGCTGGCTCATCAGCACGGTGTACGCACAGTGGTTGACGGTGTCTCCTACGCTGGCCATGGTCTGCCGGATGTGCCTGCTCTGGGTACCGATATCTATCTGTTTTCCCTGTACAAAGTCTACGGGCCGCATTTGGGAGTCATGGTGATTCAACCAGAGATGGCGGAAAAACTCAGCAATCAGGGCCACTATTTTAACGCCGGAATTCGCGAGAAAATGCTCTATCCTGCGGGGCCGGATCACGCTCAGGTGGCGGCGACAAAAGGGGTAGGTGAATACTTTTCGGCGCTGTATCAGCATCATTTTCCTGATGAACTCAATGCCAGTAACGCGCACAAAGCACAGGCTGTACGCACGCTGCTGCACGATGCCGAACTGGCACTCCTGGAGCCGTTGATGACTTATTTGCGAGCGCACCCCGCGATTCGTATTGTCGGCCCGGACACGTTTGAAAACCGAGCGCCAACGGTGTCGATCACGGTTGAAGGCCACTTGCCGCTTGAACTGGCAGAAACACTCGGTAAGGCGGGCATTTTGTGCGGCGCAGGCCATTTTTACTCCTATCGCCTGCTGCAAGGTATGGATATCGACCCAACGCTTGGCGTGCTGCGTTTTTCGATGGTGCACAACAACAGTCCTGAGGAAGTGCAGCGGTTAATCGACACGTTAGATGCTCTGCTGGCCGCGTAAACACCCCGTGCTGATTCACTGAACAATTGACCAAGCGATCAAAACAATCGCTTGGTCATCGCCGGGTTTACTGCGACAATAGCGGCGTTTCTTTATATTAAGGTTCATTATGAAACTTTTAGTTCGCAACCTGTCTCGTTCAACGACTGAACAGGAAATCCGCAAGCTGTTTTCAGATTTCGGCACAGTAAAAGAGTGTACGCTGGTTCTTGACCAGGAAACTGGCCAGTCAAAAGGTTTTGCCTTTGTCGAAATGCCAGATGCCGCAGAAGCCAAAACGGCCATCAATGCGCTGAACATGACAAGCGTGGCAAAAAGCAAAATCCGCGTGAAAGCGGCGCAGCAGTAATCTCGAATTCTGCCGAGAGAGAAGCCAACCATTCGGGTTGGCTTTTTTGTGTCTGAATGATGGGCTCAGGTGCCGCTGTCAGCCAGTTTCAGACGCGACAGCACGCGCTGTGCATTGGTGGAACAATCGACACCCTCCGGTCGCGATTCAATATCCTCGACAATACTCAGCAGATGCGCTTTGGTCTCAGCCAGTTTGGCCTGCAGTTGCTCAATATCGGCAATTTTGCTGCGTAGCCGCTCCACCAGTACCTCGCCCTGCCATTGCGTCAGATCCGATGGCAGTAGCGCACCGATTTCCTCCAAACTGAACCCCGCTTGTTGACCGAGCATAATCAGCTCCAGCGCCAGCACCGCCTCTTCGGGATATGTGCGATAACCATTGGCACGGCGCTGCACCATTTTCAGTAGCCCGGCACTTTCATAAAACCGAATGGCCGATGGGGCCAAACCCGTGCGTTTAGCCAGCTCTCCAATCTTCATGTTGTTCATCCTGTGGTGACGATGAGTCATTATAAAGTTTAAGTGAACTTGAAGGTCAATGCTGTTTGAAGCCAACATTGTCGGTTTACTCAAGCAAATTGTTGACACTATCAACAAGGCTTAGTTACTCTGCCCAAAACCATATCGTTGATAGAGTCAACATTATTAGGAAAGCACTTGTGAACTCTGTGGAACAGATTCGCAGTGAACTGCGTTATCTGGTGCGTGAACTGGGATTATTGGACAAAAACTGCTGGAATTCGGGGCTGTCGCTCAGTCAGGCACACCTGCTGACCTACCTGAGTAAAAACGGCTCAACTCCGTTTTCCGAACTGTGTATTCAGCTCAACGCCGACAAAGCGTCACTCAGCCGCACCATCAACAAACTGGTCGAAAATGGCGACGTGCAGCCGATGCCGCACCCACACGACAAACGCCAGAAATATTACCAAATCACGCCAGCGGGCAGCGACACTCTGCAGTGCGCCAATCATGCCGCCAACCACGCATTGGGCGATGTGATAGATTCGCTGGCTGACGATGCACAAGCGGCGGTGCTCACTGGCCTGCGCACGCTACGCCTGAGCGCCTTTCACCACAACACACGCCATCAGCAAGCCCGCGTACAAGTGGAGGCGTTAAATCCGGTTTATCGCGCCGAAGTCGAGCAGTTGGTGATGGATGTGTTTGCGCAGGAGCAGAATATTCCGCCAGCATTGATTCCATTTGCGAAGGACAGCGATGTGAAATGGTGGGTCGCGCGCTCCGGCGAGTACATTTTAGGCGCCGTTGCCGCTTGGCGTGAAGGTGACGCTTGGCACTGGGGACGCTTTGCCGTGAATCGTCAGTTTCGCGGTTTGGGAATTGGGAAATCGCTGGCGTTGGCCTCGCTGACAGAACTACTTGCGACAGAGCCGGAAATCTTGATTGAAGCGCGCGATACCACCGTCAACATTGTGCGCCAACTCGGCGGTGAGGTGCTGGGTGAAGCGTTTGATTTCTATGGCATGCCCGTCACTCCAATGCGCCTCACCGCCACCCGTTTTCGTGCCACGCAATCGCCGATGTGAGGCAAATGCAAGCTCTGCCTCTACAATATGAAGTCAGTACAACGGCTGTCCCAAGGCACACCGCCTTGGCGGCGTGCCTTTTCAGTTACGCTTTGCGCGCCGACACCAGCACCAGCATCGGACGTTCCGCCTCTTCCGCCAGAGCAGGCATCGCGGCAATTTGCTCGGCGCTTGGTCCCCACTCTTCGATATGCTCAAGCACAAAGCCCGCCGCGATCAGAGCGTTGAGAATCGAGCCCAGTGTGCGGTGGTATTTGATGACGCCTTCGGCCAGCCAATTCGACACGCGCTGGCCTTCATCCTGATAGCGATTCACCGCCCACGAACGTTGACCATCGGCATCGGTGAGCCAGCCCTGACGCCGTGCGCAGGTGAAAATCGGGTGCTCCATGGAAAAGACCAGCTGACCGCCGGGTTTCAGCGCCTGAAATACGGTGGTAAACGTTGGGTTGAGATCGGGCAGATAATGCAGCGCCAGCGAGCTGTATACGAGATCGAACTGCGCATTACCCAGCGTGAGGTGTTCCAGATCGCCGCGCTGATAAGTAATGCGCGCATCCGCAGTCATGGCGTGCGCTTTATCCAGCATCTTTTGCGACAAGTCGATTCCCAGCACTTTGGCTGCGCCTTTGTCGGTCGCCGCGCGGCAAAACCAGCCGTAGCCGCAGCCCAAATCCACCACGTTTTTTCCGGTAAGATCCGGCAGCATCGCTTCAATTGATGCCCATTCCGGCGCGCCGTCGAGTCCAAACTGCGAGCGCGGCAACTGCGCATAACCATCAAAAAACGCAGCGTTATCATAAATATTCTGAGACATGGTCTTCATTCCTCAATCCATAAAAATCAGTAACCTCAAATGCGAGGCATAAAAAAAGCGAACCGGGCTGGCTGGCCCCGTTCGCTCGTGCTGCCGACAAACGGCAGAAACAACAAGGGCCACGGTGAAACCTCATCCGTAGCCCTTGTTTCGCTCGCTATCGATATGACGTGATCTCTCCGTAAAGAGATCAGTCAAAACCATAGCGATGAATTTGTCGAAATGTTTATTTCGTTGGCTCTGTCCAATGTTTCATCGCAAACAATTGTCAGAGCTGACTCGGGTCACTCGCTGATCCGAGGCATAAAGCGGTTGCATGGTCGTTTTCTTCAACTTGCTGTTTATGAATCGGCGCTAATTTTATGCCGTTCGGGCATAGAGTCAAGTGCGGATACTTGGTCAAGACGTGCGACACGTGCTGATGGCATGGCATCGCCCGCGATTTGCTGCTTCAACCACTGAATAAAACAGCGCACTTTGGGTCGCTGTAAATTCTTTTCCGGTAAACAAATAAAATAAGCGGCTTGAGGCTGAGATTGCTGCGTATCAATTCGCACCAGTGTGCCGTTTTGAATATATCGCTGCGCCAAACTGTGTTTAATTAAGCCTACCCCTTGCATCGCTAAGGCACTTTCCACCACAAACTGAGAACCATCAAATAATAGCGTCGGCTGCTTCACTGGTTGGTGATGCTCATTCAGCCACGTTTCCCACCGCATGTCGGTATGAATATCTTCAATCAACTCAGCTTTCTGCAAATCCGCCAGCGTTTCAATGCCGAACTCCTGCTGATAATGAGGATGACAGACGGGATAAATCGCATCATCCATCAACCATTCACTATGCATACCGGCATACTGCCCTGAACCGAATCTCACGCACACATCCACGCGGGTGTCATCGGGCGAGGTGAGGCGATTGGTGGGCTCGACCAGTATGCTGATGTCGGGAAACTGAGCACGAAACGCCTGCAATCGAGGGATCAACCAGTGATGAGCGAACGAGCTGGGCGCAGAGATGGAGAGCTGGTTGGGGCGCTCATCCGCCGTCAATGCATCCAAGCCCGCCTGCAAATGGTGAAAGCCGAGTTTGACCTCTTGATAGAGGTTTTCGCCGCTGGGCGTCAGACCGATGGTGCGATGATTGCGCGTAAACAGCGACGTGTCGAGCGTGGCTTCAAGTTGGCGGATTTGCTGGCTCACCGCCGCAGGGGAAACACATAAATCCTGAGCCGCCAATTTAAAACTGCCCAATTCGGCAGACTTATAAAAATAGAGCAATCCTTGCAGGGGCAGATGACGACGTTTCAATTAACTCAGCCTTAATCAGAGGTAAGGAATGATCGTTTGCCAGATTAACACCGATTCATAAAGATACGAAACCAAGATAAACCGCACTGCTGATTGTCACGGGGGAACGACAAATTCATCCCTCCATCATGAGTAATCTCATAATAAGGATTCGTTTTGTATCGCAAATCATTCAGAAATAACCTCACCCAGCTCTCAGGGAATCTTTTCAATCGAGTTGATTGTTATTTTCCTGCCGCATCAAACAGGAATCGCGCTTTAACGCCATCGGAGGCGAAACAATGAAAAACCTTAGCACTCGCTTGCTGCTGCTCTCGTGTTCACTGGTGTTGATGGCGCAAATGTCCACCACGTTGTACTTACCCGCGCTGCCTTTGGTGGCGAGCGAGCTCAACATCAGCCGCTACGGCGCCGAACTCTCGATTTCATTGTTTGTGTTCGGCGCGGCGCTTCCTGTCATTTACTGGGGCCATGCCGCCGAAAAGTACGGCCGTAAACCCGCGCTCTCGTTGGCATTGCTGCTGTTTATTGGTGCTTGCTTGAGTCTCTACGTGGCTCAATCGCTGACCCAGTTATTGTTGGCTCGCGTGATACAAGGCGCAGCCGCTGGCGGGGCCGCAATCATTGCTCGAATCGTGATTCGGGATTACTGGAGCGGTGACGTGTTGGCGCAAAAACTCTCGTTGTTGTCGATGGCCTTTATCGCCGCCTTGGGCCTGGGGCAGTTTGTGGGGGCGATGCTCACGCGCTACAGTGACTGGCGCGTCGGCTTTCTGCTGCTGGCGTTGATTGCCCTGCTGGCGCTGCTGACCACCTCTCGTTTCCCACTCAAAGGGCCTGCGCAACCCCAGCACGCACCAAGCGCGTTCAGCACCCACTACTTGACCATTCTTCAAGACAAGGGATTTCTCGTGCCTTGTATTCAAGGCGGCTTGGGCTTTGCCACGATCGTCACGTTGCAGCAAGCCAGCCCGTTTGTCTTTGCCGAAACGCTGCACCTTTCGAGCCAGTGGTTTGGTGTATTTGGTTTGGCGATAGGCTTGGTTTACCTGCTGGGCTCACTGCACGTGAAGCGCTACGTGACTCAAATCGGCAGCCAACCAATGCTGCGTCGCGGCGCCTATTGCGTGGCGATGGGTGCCCTGTTGATGTTAGGCCTGTGGCTGCTGAGCGATATGTTGCCACCGCACGCCCTGACTGGCGGTTATCTCGCGCTGTACTTGGTGATCATTTGGGGTCAAGCGGTGATTTTTCCCAACAGCATGTCGCTGGCAGCAAGCCATTCAACGCACAGCGGCGCACGCAGCATCGCCCTGTGCGGTTTCGTGCAACAATCGATGGCGGGCGTGGCGGCTATGCTGGCCGGGGGCGCAACTCAGAGCCACAATTGGGTGTTTGGGGTGTCCATGATGAGCGTGGTGATCGTCGGACTCACCAGGAGCAAGCCGAAGGTGCACGCCTGTCAGCCATAAGAGCGGGAGTGAAGAAGAAGGAAGAGAAAACGGTTCGCGCAATCGTCAATCACGCCAAGAGTCCAGCATTGCACCAACATCGGCGCAATGCTGGCTGAGATTATTCTTGCGGAGTTCGTTTGCTTTTCGGAACGTAGTTCAGAATCGAGATTGGCACCGGCTTTTTCGGTTCAAATCCTTCCACCACACGGCGCTCAATCAAGTGACCCAGACGGCTTTCAATCATACACAGGTTTTTGAAGTTGTCTTTGGAGACAAACGAAATCGCCTCGCCTTTGGCGTTTGCACGGCCCGTACGACCAATGCGGTGCACGTACTCATCCGCCGGGAATGGTAAATCGTAGTTCACCACGCGAGAGAGTTCGTGAATGTCGATACCACGTGCGCCCACGCCAGTTGCGATCATGTACTTGATTTTGCCCGCTTTGAAATCTTCCAGCAGTTGCACGCGCACCGCCTGACTGCGGCCACTGTGGAACGCTTCCGCCGTAATACCACGTTTTTCCAATTGGCTCGCCAGTTTTGCTGCACCATGTTTGGTTTCGATGAAAATCAGCGCCTGATCCCAGTTATTTTCGGTGATCAGATGGCTCAGCAACGCGGATTTTTTGTCTTTATCGACCGTGATCAGCCACTGCTCGATGTTCGATTTCGATGCCTGATTCGCCGCAATACTGATTTCAAACGGGTCGTTCACCGCGGTTTTCGCCAGATCGCGCACCTTGTGCGACAACGTGGCAGAGAACAGCAGGTACTGCGCATCCCGAGGCAGGCGATCGATGATTTTGTTGATCGATTCGATAAAGCCCATGTCGAGCATGCGGTCGGCTTCATCCAGCACCACCATTTCCACTTCTTCGAAGTAGACGGCGCGCTGACCGTACATATCCAGCAAACGACCTGGCGTCGCCACCAGCACATCCACACCTTCAATCAGGCGCTGTTTCTGAGCCTGCTCTTCCACACCACCATACATCGCCAGCGTCGTCAGTCCGGTGTGTTGACCGTACTGCGCCACTTTGTCTGCCACCTGAATCGCCAGCTCGCGAGTCGGCACCAAAATCAGGGCACGAATGCGTTTTTTACGCTGCGTTTCACGTCCTTGCAGTTTGTGCAGAATAGGCAGCACGAAACTGGCGGTTTTACCCGTCCCGGTTTGCGCCGCAGCGATCAAATCCTGCCCCTGCAAAATCACCGGGATGGCTTTGGTTTGAATGGTGGTTGGCTTTTGATAACCGAGTTCTGCCACTGCTTGTGTCAGGGCTTCACTCAGTCCAAGTTTGGAAAATGACATGAACAGACTCTGAATTGGTAACCGTTAAAGTAGAGCATGCTCTACCACAGCGCGGAATTCTAGCATGATTGCACAACGAGACAATGATTGCTGACCAGATTCGCCCTATGGAATTCGTCTTGTGCATATGCCAAAGAACGACAACATCACGCCGAGTGAGGATAACCAGCAGGAGAAAAAGGAGTCACTTTACCTGAGGTAATGTTTGCAAAAGATTCTTGACAGCTGCTACGACATCATTCGCGGTAATGGTCTGGATGGTACCCTGAGGTTGCGCCACCAGCATGGTAGCGAAATCGGAAATAGGGTCGCAGTTCGCTCGCCATTGTTCATCGGCTCTCATGATTAATGTCGGCACCTCAAGCGCCGCAGCAATGTGTCCCATAGAGGTATCTGTCGTCAGGACCAACGCCATTTCGCGCAGCCAGTCGCCAGCATCGCTGATTGATGATGAACGGATGTAATGAACACGCTCTTCATGCGCATAAGCCGCCAACTTGGCACGGTTTTCAGGTAAATCAAATACGCACACCTGAATACCCAGCGACTCCAAGCCAGTCAAAATAGCGCTGGTTTGCTCGTCACTCAGCGTGTTTCCTGTCTGCGAACCACACGGATTGAACAACAGTTTGATACCTGACGGCAACGAACGGTCTTGATCATGCACTCGCGGCAGATTGAGATTGAACGCTAACTGCTCAGGTTCCTTCGCCTCCAGATCACTCAGAATGCTCATCATGCGGCGAGTAAAATGCGGAGCCTGATGTTTGTCTTTACCGACAACCCCATCAAAAATGTTGAGCGCAAACGGGTCTATCTTCTTGGCCAGAGTTTCCTGCAGATAGGGCAAGCTGAATTTGCCTTTCGCCGCCAAGCGGTTGATACGCCATAACTCAACCCAGTTGCTGCGTTCACCCAAATAGACAACTTTATCGAAGTGCTGTTCATACAACGTCTTTCTCACACGATGTTGTGCAAGTGCTCGCTGCGGTTTTAAACCGAGATCTAATAACCAGCAGCGGCTCACCGCCGGGTGATAGCGGATGATTTCATGATTTCTGGAACTGCAAAGCACCTCCAACTGCCAATCAGGAAAAGACTGTTTCAACGCGCTAAATAATGGTGCCGTCATCACCATATCGCCAATCGCGTTATATGGGATGAGTAAAACTCTTGGCTTTGCAGAGGCCTTGGACGCTGAAAATCTTGGCTTACCAATGAAGTAAATACTCCATTTAAACAAAAGCTTAAGTAACATAAAAAGGGGGAATTCCAAGGCAAAAAGGGTTAACAAAAAGAAACGCCATACATGGGGGAATTACCATGTTTTATCCAGAACATTTTACAAACAGAAACGATATCCACAATAAAAATTTCTAAGCCTAGTCAAACTAAAGACAGAACTTCTGATTTTCGTGGCTCGTTCTTAACTTTCAGTAAGACCGAGAAATGGCATGAACGTTCGTTGATATTTCTGTTTAATGACAGTAATTGCTGATCTGAACTGGATAAGATAGCCAGAAACGGGAAGGTTTGGGTAAGAATCACGTCAAAAAAGGCGCGAATCATCGCGCCTTTACAGTGTAAAGCGGCTTATGCCAATTTGAGATCAAACTGCATGCGGTACTGCACCATATCCTCAATGGTCAGAACTGGCATGTTGTGCAGCTTACCAAATGCTACGATTTCAGGCGTTTTAGCCATCGTGCCGTCTGGATTGGTGACTTCGCACAGAACACCTGATGGCATCAGACCCGCCATCTGCATCAAATCAACCGTACCTTCGGTATGACCACGACGCGCCAACACGCCGCCTTTGCGTGCGCGCAGCGGGAACACATGTCCCGGGCGCGCTAAATCGTCAGGTTTCGCATTCGGGTTGATCGCCGTTTTGATGGTGGTCACGCGGTCTTTTGCAGAAACACCGGTAGTCACGCCGTGGCGCGCTTCGATGGTCACGGTAAACGCAGTTTGGTTTTTGCTGTCGTTCACTTGCACCATGGGTGGCAGTTCCAGCTTGTTGGCCTGTTCATCGGTCAGACACAGACAGACGATGCCGCTGCATTCACGGATCATCAGTGCCATTTGTTCCGCGGTCAGCGTTTCTGCTGAGTAGATGATGTCGCCTTCGTTTTCACGATCTTCATCGTCGAGCAGCAACACACCACGGCCTTCGCGCAGCGCTTGCAGTGCATTTTCAACACGGGTGATTGGGTCGCCGAATTCGGCAAGTAGCGATAACTGATTCATGGTTACTCCTAATAATGACCAGAATCAGGGCTGTTATGAGGGATCAAAAGCCAAAACCAAGTGCACCAAATCTTAGGCGTGAGGGAACCTCAAACCGTCAGACTGGTGTGTTTGTCATTCTCTCTCATCCGGACTGTAACCGTCGGCTCTGGCGTCTCACCAGATCTGCTGACCTCGACGAATCGAGCGCTCGTGGGCTCACCCTGTTGGGCATACCACCGGTGGGGAATTTCGCCCCGCCCTGAGAATACGTTAAAAATAGTAAGCCGCTACGTTCAGCATAGCGGCCTGAGGTATGGTAGTGCTTTCATAGACGATTGAAAAGCATCCGTGGCGCAAATGGTGTAAAAAGCGCCGCGTCTCGATCAAAGCGAGCGATTTAACGCAGAACGAAGCGTCCGAGCAACTTGAGCCACAGCTTGCGATGGTTAAGTAACCAGCGGCTACGTGGCAGTTTGCTGAAGGAATGCAGCACGGTTTTGGCATGTGAAAACGTCTGGAATCCTTCAAGGCCGTGATAATGTCCCATCCCCGATTCCCCCAAACCGCCAAACGGCGCATCATCGGCCGCGACGTGCAACAGGGTGTCATTAATCGCCACACCGCCACTGTGGGTGCGTTTAAGCACATAATCAATGATGTCCTGATCTTCACTCATCACATACAGCGCCAGCGGTCGCGCCTGCGCATTGACGCGTTCGATGGCTTCTTCAATGGTGCGGTAACCGACTAACGGCAAAATAGGACCGAAGATCTCTTCTTGCATCACTCGCATCTGATCCGTCACTTTGCTCACCAGTTGTGGCGCCATCTGACGCTCAGCCAAGTCAAGTGTACCAGTCAGCGAGCTTACCTCAGCGCCTTGCTGACGTGCATCATCCAGCAGCGCCTGCAGCCGTTGATGCTGCGCCTGATTGATGATGTGTGTGCAATCGAGTTTGCCCTGCTTGCTGACAAAACGTTTGGCAAAGCGGCGTAAATAGAGTTCGGTAAAAGGGGCCATCTGCGCTTCTGGCAGCATCACATAATCGGGCGCAACACAGATCTGGCCGCTGTTGGTGGCCTTGCCCAACATGATGTTGTCTACCGCACGCAGAAGATCGGCATCGGGCGCGATGATGACCGGGGATTTGCCCCCTAACTCCAGCGTAACTGGCGTGAGATTGTGCGCAGCGGCAATGGCCACTTTGCGCCCGACCGCCGTGGAACCAGTAAACAGCAGATGCTGGAATGGCAAGGCACTGAAAGCCGCGGCAATCTCCGCCTCTCCTTCCACGCATTGGGCGATATCGCCCAGTGACGCCACAATACGTCGCAGCACCTGATTGGCCTGCGGCGTGTGTTCACTGAGCTTTATCATGACCTGGTTGCCAGCTGCGACCGCGGTCACCAGCGGTGCCAGGCTCAGCACCACCGGAAAATTCCACGGCACAATAATGCCGACCACTCCCAGCGGCTGATAGCGCACACAAACGCGCGAGGGCGCCAGAATCAGCCCCGCTTTACGTCGCTGCGGTTTCATCCAGCGTTTGAGAGATTTGAGGGTGTAATCGAGATGACTGACTGCTGGCACGATGTCGCACAGCAAACTGTCAAAACGGCTGCGATAACCAAAGTCACGGCTCAGGGCCTCCACTAAAGCATTCTGCTCGGTGAGCAGTGCCTGCTTGAGCGCCACCAGACGCTGCTGGCGTTTTTCCAGTGAAGGGTACGGGTCATTGGCAAACTGAATGGCTAAACGACCAAACTGAGCGGATAACAGGGCCTCCTCACTAAGAGGTTCGGTGACCACATCGGCTAACTGCGCCATAGTCTCTCCAAAGTTACAGGTTGTGAAGCAGCTCCGGGTTGATGCCAAAGCTGGTCTTATGTTCTTCAATCACAAACTCGCTGCGAGTCTGGATCACGCCCGGCAGAGTACCCAATTTCCCTGACATAAATGCCTGATAGGCCTTCATGTCTTTTACACGTACTTTAATCATGGTGTCGAAATCCCCGGACAGCGAATAACACTCTTCGATTTCCGGCACATCGCGCACCGCTTCAGCAAAGCGTTCAAAAATTGAAAAGCTGGTCTGGTCAAGACGGATATGAATGAATACCTGAACGTCCAATCCGAGTTTTTCCGCGTTCAACTCCGCATGATAGCCTTTGATGTAGCCCTCTTTTTCCAGCCGTTTCACCCGATCTGAACAAGGGGATGTGGTGAGATTGACCATCTTGGCCAGTTCCACCACTGGCAAACGTCCTTTGTCGTGCAGAATGCGCAGAATTTGTTGGTCTACCCGGTCTAAATGCATAATGTTCGAATTCCCTGTGAGACATCATTTGCGACATACAATACTGACTAATCCGCTCAGGAAGAAACGTTTCAATACGGGTTGTGATTGTGTTCACAGTGAAAAAATAAAGGGCATCGTCAGATGCCCTTAATTGTTTACGGTAAATCAAAGTCTGAAGCGGGAAATTTCCTGATCCAACTCCTGCGCCAGATTGTGCAGCTCTTTGGCCTGCTGCACCGCATCCTGAGCGTCGCTCGCTAGCGCGTCACTCACTTCGCGCACCGACTCCGTGTTGCCGTTAATGTCTGCCGTTACCAAGGATTGCTCCTCTGCCGCCGAAGCAATTTGTGTCGCCATGTCGCTGATCAGTTGAATCGCTTCACTGATCGCCTGCAGGCTTTCCCCCGTTTGATTAACATCGCTGACACTGGTTTCCACCAGCTTATGGCTTTCCGTCATCACCGACACCGCATTTGAAGTCACTTTCTGCAAACCGGCGATCTTGGTCTGAATTTCTTCTGTTGAGGCATGAGTACGCTGCGACAGCACGCGAACTTCATCCGCCACCACCGCAAAACCGCGCCCCTGCTCGCCTGCCCGCGCAGCTTCAATCGCAGCGTTGAGCGCCAATAGGTTGGTTTGCTCAGCAATCGCACGGATGGTGGACAAAATGGTTGAGATTTCGTTGGCATGCTCTTCCAGCTCGCCAATGATGTTGACCGCGCCCGTCAGCTCTTGAGCCAACTGGTCAATAGAGTGCTTACTCTGCTGCATTTGCTGGTAACCCTGCGCGCCGAGCTCAACCGATTGGTTGGCATTTTTCGCCGTGTTGTCAGCATTGCCGGCAATTTCCGCCGTCGCAGAAGCCATTTCAGTCACCGCTGTCGCCACCATGGTGATCTCATCTTGCTGGGTACGGATGCGCTCGCTGCGCTGACCTGCTGCGCGCGCGGCATGGTTCGCCCCTTCGTTCAGAGCAACCGATACATCACGCACGTTTTTCACCATCACGTGCAGGCGATCGACGAACTTATTGAACTTGTCCGCCAACATGCCCACTTCATCGTCACTTTTTACGGTCAGACGGCGGGTCAGATCGCCATCACCTTCAGCGATATCTCCCAGTGCCGCAGCGATGTTGCTCAGCTCATTCAGTTGACGTGCCACAAACCACGAGGTGGCTAAGGCCATGATCAACAGAATCACCAGACCAATCAGGGTTTGTGTCATCAGCATCTGATTTAACGGCTGTTCCAGCACGGCTTTGTCCATCACCATCACCAGCATCCAGTCGGTATTGTCGATACTTTGCGCCATCAGCAGCTTATCCTTGCCGTCAATCGACATCGGCAGCAGATGGTGATCATTCGCCGCCCCCTGCAGCGCGGCTATGCTCAAGCCAGAGGCGATATCCTGAGTCGGTTTGAGGATCAGGTCTTTGTTCGGGTGAGCAACAATTTTGCCTTTCTGATTGACCAGAATGGCGTAACCTTTGCCCGGCACTTCAATCGCCAAGACATCCTCAATCAACTTATTCAGTGCCAGGTTGGACGCCGCTACGCCGATAAACTGGCCATTGACGCGTACAGGCTCTGTCAGCGTCACCACCAGCGTCTGCATGGTCACACTCACATACGGTTCCGTTGTGGTCGGCTTGCCTGCGGCTTTGGCTTCTTTGTACCAGCCGCGCTCGCGTGGGTCGTAACCCGCTTTGTTAAGGGAAGGATCCTGACGGAACATCTCTCCTTGCTCGTTACCGTAGTAACTCAGGCCAAATGAACCGGATTCGAGGGTTTGGCGCAGATGTGGCACCAAATCAAGATTTGGATTGCGTTCAATTTCTTCGCGCAACCCTTTCAGAGCATGCTGTTTGGTGGCAAACCAGTCACCGATCCCCTTGGCATGCGCCTGCAGTGTATTGCGGCTTTCACTTTCGATGGCACGCCAACTGTCTTGCTGGAAGGTTTTATAACCCGCGACCACCAATGCGATTGCGGTCAGCGCGATCGCAATCACCACAGAGAAAACCATTTTTCTCTTTAAACTTAACTGCATGAATGGGACTCCTTCGTCGTATCCACAGGTGAATTCCCTACAGATTAGCTGAACGAAGAGAGATTACCTTGCGAAAGTTCCCATTACGGGACAAGAAGTCGGCTGTTGCATCAAATCGGTGATCTGCTGCCCATTGTGTTGAAGAGACAAATAAAAAACTCCCGTGACAACCACGGGAGTCATCAAACTGACACGAATTTAAATCACTCTGGCTCGAGAGAAATCAGCCGCTGATAAATCGGATTGTTGATTACAAACGCGGCAGAAACCCTGTTTCTCCATTTTGTAATAATGCTCACCGTGCATCAGTGCAGCCATGAATTGCTGAAAACCCTGCCAACCCGTCGTCGGTTCCGTCTGACAACGCCTCATTACAACTTTGTGCGGTGTGGTTTTTCGACAACAGTTGCAATACGCTTCTGGCATGGTGGGTCCTCCTGTTTGAGCCTTTCTATTGACAATTGACGCATTTTGAATCGGTTGGTTCCATTGTCCCAAACTTTAGTTTTAAGTTTGTGACTGGGATTCAAAAAATAACACCCACTTTCGAGTGAGTTTCTGCTATTGCATTGCCATGACACAAGCACGAAAAAGCCCCACATTGGTGGGGCTTTGTTCAGTTATGCAAACTGTTTGTCAGTTAGTCCAGCTCAACAAGATGCTTCTTGAATGTTAGATGCTGTTTCTTCACTGCTTCTTCAGGTTCACCCGTCAGCAGGCTAACCGCAACAATCGCGATGGTCGAGAAGATGATTCCCGGTACGATTTCGTACACGTCATACCAACCACCTGATAGCTGTTTCCACACGACGATAGTGATGCCGCCGATCACGATACCCGCCAACGCGCCGTTACGGTTCATGCGCGACCAGTACAGGCTCAGTACCAGTGCCGGACCAAATGCCGCACCAAAACCTGCCCATGCGTAAGACACCAGACCCAGAACCGAGCTGTCTGGCGTCATTGCCAGGATCAGCGCAATAATAGAGATGATGATGACCGCCGCACGGCCAACACGCACGATCTCTTCTGACGTCGCATCTTTCTTATACACTTGCTTGTAGAAGTCTTCGGCCAGTGCAGAAGAAGAAACCAGCAGCTGAGAGTCCGCCGTACTCATGATTGCCGCCAGAATCGCTGCCAGCAGAATACCGGCCATCACTGGGTGGAAAATCGCGTTCACCAGCAACATGAAGATTTTCTCGCCGTCGTCCAGCTGGATAGAACCATCGTTGGTCACGTAAATCAGACCAACCAGACCTACCAGCATCGCGCCCGCCATTGACAGACCGGTCCAGATAACCGCAATGCGGCGTGCTGTGGTCAGATCTTTGTTCGAACGTGTCGCTTTGAAACGCGCCAGGATGTGTGGCTGACCAAAGTAACCCAGACCCCACGCAACCAGCGAGACGATCGCCACCGCAGACAGCGGCTGGCCTTTCACGTCATTCCACATGGTCAGCAGTTGTGGGTTAATTGCCAAAAGATCGTTGTCCAGCTTAGTGAAACCACCATTCATGGCTGCGATAGGTACGATCATCAGTGCCGCTGCCATCAGCAGACCTTGCACCAAGTCGGTCCAGGATACCGCCAGGAAGCCGCCGAACAATGTGTAAGAAACTACACACACCGTACCCACGATAACTGCTGTGCTGTAATCCAGACCGAAGACTGTTTCAAACAGTTTACCGCCTGCCACCAGACCCGAGCTGGTGTAGAAAAGGAAAAACAGAAGAATGAAAAACGCTGAAATCGTTTGAATCAGTTTTGAATTGTCGTTGAAACGACGAGACAGGAATTCAGGCAGCGTCAGTGCGTCAGTGGTAATGCTGTAGGTGCGCAGACGCTTAGCTGTGATCAGCCAGTTTGCCCAGGTACCCACCAGCAGGCCACCCGCCAGCCAGAACGCTTCAATACCAGCTGCGTATGCGTAACCCGGCAGACCAAGCAGCAGCCAGCCACTCATGTCAGATGCACCCGCAGAAAGCGCTGCAGGCCATGGGCCTAAAGAACGGCCGCCCAAAAAGTAATCAGCTGAGTTTTTCGTTCGCTGATATGCATAGACCCCAATCGCCAACATCAAAATGAGGTAGACGATAAATGTGGTCGTAATAGCAAAGCTATTTTCCATTGATGTGTCCTCTTATATACGATCGCCTTCCATGTCCCCCCACAAGGTGCGGGGGGAGAACTACAGAAAGGATTAGTGGGCCTCGTTCCCAAGCTCAAGCAAGGTCGCGTTACCACCCACTGCTGTTATATTTATTGTGCGCGTACGTTCGGTAATAAAACGCAGCGATAAGTGTGGATCATTCGCCACCGGGAGTGCGGCAAAATCCGTTTCAGACACCAGGCTAACAATTGCGCCTGAGCGTTTGGCTAATTGACGGTTGATTGTGCGTTCAACCGACGTATTACCGACATAACCCATGCAGCGAATATCCGATTCCATCAATTGATGATAGGCGTCGAACGTTGCAAACTGCAGCAGGTTAGCCGGGAGCGTTGACTGCTCGTAAGCAGCCGACAGAGCGGACGTCAGCTCAGCATCGTCACTACAAAATACGACGCTGTTGCCTGCGACCAGCGCAGCACACAATTGAGCTGCGACCGCCAGTTTTGCTTCATTACTGCTGTCATCCTGAACGATGAGGGCAACACCGCGCCCTGCAGTATAAAGCTCGTTGGTTTCTCCAGTGGGTCCAACTAATTGGTGCGGTTGCGCCAATAAAGCTGAAGCCTGTTGAAGTTGGTAAGAAATCACTTTTGCCAATGCTGGCATAGCGCTTTCTAAATTGTGTTTCAATGACAGCAGTGCCTCACATTTTGAGTCAAAGCCAGTCAGATTCCAGTTTTCCCAAGCCGAAAAAGCGTCAGAAAAACGAGTTACTTGATGCACCATAGTTAGTCTCCTTCGCTGAACGGATTAGCTGTACTGAACTTGAGTGAAACGGTACAGGTAGTGTGGACCACCTGCTTTTGGTCCGGTTCCGGACAGGCCCTGACCACCAAACGGCTGCACACCGACGACCGCACCAACTTGGTCACGGTTGATGTAGCAGTTACCAACACGCGCGTGTTTTTCAATCCAGCGATAGGTCGTTTCGTTACGGCTGTGGATCCCCATGGTCAGACCAAAACCGGTATCGTTGATTTGCTGAACCACCTGCGCCAATTCACTCGCTTTGAAGCGAACGATGTGCAGGATTGGACCAAACTGCTCTTCAGTCAGGCAGTCGATGCCCGAGATTTCAAACGCAGTAGGCGCAACGAAATCACCATGTTCACACACTTCACCCAGTTCCAGCTGTGCCACTTTCTTCTGCGTTTTGGTCATGCGTTCGATGTGCTCAAGCAGACCTTGCTTAGCTTTCGCATCGATCACCGGCCCCACATCCGTGTTGTGCAGATAAGGAGTACCGACAGAAAGCTCCTGCATCGCGCCCTGAATCAGGGTAATGATGCGATCGGCAACGTCTTGCTGAACAAACAGCACACGCAGTGCTGAACAACGCTGACCCGCCGACGCAAAGGCAGAGCGCAGAACGTCACGCACCACTTGCTCAGGCAGCGCTGTACTATCCACGATCATCGCATTCTGACCACCAGTCTCCGCGATAAACGGCACAGGATCAGCATCGCGCTCAGCCAACGTTTGGTTGATGCGCTGCGCTGTCGCAGTGGAACCCGTAAACGCCACACCAGCAATGGCCGCGTGTGACGTCAACGCCGTACCGATTTGCGAACCGCGACCAGGCAGTAGCTGAATCACGCCGCCAGGGAAACCCGCTTCCAGCATCAGTTCGACAGCGCGCGCTGCGATCAGACTGGTTTGTTCTGCAGGTTTGGCCACGACGGTGTTACCCGCAACCAGTGCGGCACTGATTTGGCCCAGGAAAATCGCCAGCGGGAAGTTCCACGGGCTGATACATACGAATACACCGCGGCCCTGACGAGCAACCTGACGGCTCTGACCATCAAAGCCCTCTACCGAGAACTCGCCCAGTGTGTCTACGCGTTTGGCGTAGTAACGACAGAAGTCGACCGCTTCGCGCACTTCATCAATGCTGTCGTGAATGGTCTTACCCGCTTCCTGATGACAAATTGCCACCAGTTCAGCCAGATTGGCTTCCAGCAGGTCCGCCAGTTTGTCCAGTTTCTCAGCACGCGCTTGTGCCGGAGCTTGGTTCCACTCAGCAAATGCAGCATGTGCGGTTTCGATCGCTGCGGAAACATGATCATGGCTAGCATGGAAAACCTGGCCCACTTCGATGCGACGATCATACGGCGCTTTAACCAGTTCTGGCTGTCCAGCTGCCTTGATCATGCTTTCGAACTGAATCTCGCCGTTAATGATCGGCGATGCTTGCCATTGCTTGCTCAGGAAGGCATTGACCTGCTCTTCGAATGGCTTCGCTTCACTCTCGATGTCGATGTTGACACCGTACGAGTTGCTGCGCTCAGCAAAAATGCGTGAAGGCAGAGGAATCTTGGTGTTGTTCAACGTATCGAACGCAAGCAACATGTCCACCGGATGTTGAGTCAACGTGCTGATTGGGCAGCGCGCATCCACCAGACGGTGTACGAATGAGCTGTTCGCGCCGTTTTCCAGCAGACGACGAACCAGATACGGCAGCAGATCTTTGTGGCTACCCACGGGTGCGTAAATACGCACAGATTGCTTGTATGCCGCCATGACGTGGTTGTAGAGCGCATCGCCCATACCGTGCAGGCGCTGGAATTCAAAGTCTTTGTGCTGCGCCATCACCGCGATTGCGGTTACGGTCTGCGCATTGTGGCTGGCAAATTGTGGGAACAGATTGCCGCGCACGCTTTCGCTCAGCAGGAAGCGGGCACACGCCAGGTAAGAAACATCGGTCGCTTCTTTGCGGGTGTAAACCGGATAACCGGTGTAACCACTCTGCTGTGACCATTTGATTTCGCTGTCCCAGTACGCGCCTTTTACCAGACGCACCGGAATCAAATCGCCCTGCTCTTTCGCCAGCGCAGTCAGCCAAACCAGGACTGGCAGGGCACGTTTTGAGTACGCCTGCACCACCAGACCAAATTTGCCCCAGCCTTTCACTTTCTCGCTGCGGTAAACTTTTTCAAACAGTTCCAGTGACAGTTCCAGACGATCCGCTTCTTCTGCGTCGATCGTGATCGCCACATCCAGCTCCATCGCACGATCCAGCAGTTGGATCAGCGTGCTGTACAGCTCAGTCATTACGCGGTCGCGGTTTGCCACTTCATAACGTGGATGCAGCGCGGAAAGTTTGATCGATACTGATGGTGCCGGGCTGGTGTCCAGACCATATTTGTCGCGGCCAACCGCCTCAATCGCCATCAGGTAATCTTTGAAATATTTGTTCGCGTCTGCCGTGGTCAGCGCCGCTTCACCCAACATATCAAATGAGTAGGTGTAGCCTTTATCGCGCATCGGGCGACCATTTTTCTGCGCTTCGGCAATGGTGCGGCCCAGAACGAACTGGTGACCCATGATCTTCATCGCCTGATGCATCGCTTTACGAATCATCGGCTCACTCAGCTTGTTCACCAAGCGGTTTACCGCTTGAATCGGGCTGGTGCCTTCTGCATCGGCCAGACCAATCACTTTACCGGTCAGCATCAAACCCCAGGTGGACGCGTTAACGAACACCGAATCTGAGCTCTTCAGGTGAGATTTCCAGTCTGCCACGCCCAAGCGGTCACGAATGAACGCGTCAGCGGTTTCAGTATCCGGAATACGCATCAGCGCTTCAGCCAGACACATCAGAAGAATGCCTTCCTGAGTATCCAAACTGTACTCAAGAAGCAGGGCGTCGATCATCTGAATCGACTTTTTGTCCTTACGAATTGCTTCGATAAGTTCAGTGGTTTTGACGGCCATCGACGATTTTTCTGTATCGCTTGGGGTCGCCAAAGGTAAAAGCTGCTCTAGCCATTGGGATTCGTCCACCATGTAAAGTGGCGAGATCTTTGACCACAGCTTGCTAAGCGGCTGCTCAACAAACTCTGCTTTCAACACATCTGTTGCTGTAAACATGCGTTTTCCTCAATCTCACACCCGAGATTCAATTGGGTCGGGTTTCCTACAATGGCTGGCAGTGTATTTTGAGCGCGTGAAGAATACTTGTCAAAAACTCCGAGCTTTTTGCCAAAAACTCGGTTTTTTAACAAAGCAAAAACAGAATCACATCAATTTAGATAAAATAAAATGCTGTTCATTTACCAATTTTCGCAAATAAATAACCCGAGAGTGCATAAACAGTCTCGGGTTATAGAATAATTCTCATTAAAATTCGCGATATTCAGCGTTTAGTTGCGGCACATTTTTTTGTACTGAGAAGGAGAGACCCCTTGCAGGCGAGAAAAGGTGTGGGTAAAGGTACTCTGGTTGGAGAATCCGCTCAGTTCGGCAATCTGGCCGAGCGTCAATCGTCCCTGTTCAATCATCAGTTTAGCCATATCAACACGCTTGCCCAGCACATACTGGTGCGGCGTAATGCCCATCTGCTCTTTAAACAGCATATGAAACTGGCTCTCGCCGAGAAACACGCTGCCCGCGAGCTGTGCGACGGAAATGCGGCTGCTGATGTGCTGTTCGATGTAGCGATCGATCGCCTCCAGATCAAATCGCGACTCACGGCGATGAGTTTCGAAGGCGGAAATATGACGCTGCAACAAAGCAAGCACCGTGTCACTACAAGCCCGGCTGAGCAGCATATCTTCCGGGCTGTTCTGCATTTCCTGCACCAACATCTGCACCAGTTTCTGGATCTGACCATCCAGCTGGAAATAGACATCGGCGTTGGAAAGATCGTTGATCTTCTGCAACATCAAAGGATCATCGTTGCTCGGCAGTGGCATGTTCAGTACCAGAATATCCGACTGACCAATGATGCCGCCAAATGCGTGATCGGATCCGGACGTCACCACGCAGCCCTGCCCCGGGCCGACGATATTCCCCATCCCACTGACTTCAAATTCAGCCTGACCTTTTAAGCCGATAACAATCTGGGTATAGCTGTGATCGTGACAGTGCATGTGGGAAGGCAAGGTCACCAACTCTGCCGGACGAGGCGACAAAAGTTTGGCTCTTTGCTCTAAAATGGACGGATTGTGAGAAGATAATGTACTCATACTGGTTTCACCTCACGATGACAGACCTGCATGGTATAACAATTTCGCCTCGAGCGAAATTACCCGCCACTCAAGATGCGTTATAGAAAACCATGTGCATAATTGTGCTGGCCCGGCATGAAATTCCGGCCAAATTCACACTTCGGAACAATGATCAAGTGCACATAAATTACGGTCAATGTGTATTCAATTGAAAAACGTCAAACCAGATCAGAAATCGGTGCTTGCATATTTCGATAATCTGCTCAAAATGGAGCTTGAGAAATAGAAGACTCACAAAATCAGTGGCCTATTGTCCAGATTTTGTGATTTTATTGTAATAGAAATAGCTTTTGCATTATGTAAACCAGCGTATCCATCGCGCTGTCAAAAGTTTGTCTTTTCCCACTGACCTCAGTGGAACCACATCAATTTGTTGCAGGGACCTATGATCAGACATCGCCTCCCAGCGCTACTGCTTGCGCTAAGCCCTATTTGGGTATCTGCATCGGTGTACGCGGATGAAGTTACACAGGTTGATCCTGTTACCGCTATCGATGAGAAAATCAGTACAAAACAGAGCGAGATCGATTCCATCGCGTCTGAGTACGACGCCGAAGGCTCTAAGCTTCAACAGCTGAAAAACGAACAAAGTCGTTTACAGCGTGAAAGCGATGAGTTGGATGCGAAACGTAACCGAGCTAAGTCGGCACTGGACAAACAATATAGCCGCCTTCTTGAAGATCCAGATACAGACTTAGTGACTTTCCAGAAGAAATATCAGGAAAGCTGGAGCGCGGTGAAAGAGAATCAGTCTGAAGCACTGACAAACGACCAGGCCATTACCGAAAGCGAAATGCGTCTGTCGCAAATCAAGCAGAAGCAAGCACGTCTTAAAACCGAATTTGCCAACCTGGAAGAAAGCAAAATCGAAGCGCGCGTAAAACGTCTGGATGCGGAACTGCGCGAAAGCGATGTGTTGGAAACCAGCTACAAAACAGCGTGTTCTACCACTATGACGCTGGGTGAATGTTCAAGCCAGGGTCAACATCTGACGAAACAGAAAGCGGTGAAAACGTTCCGCGCCAAACTGCTGGATAACCTGACTGAATCCGTGATTGCCAAGCAGAACCTCAACGGTGTGGAACTGAACATTCACGTTCAGGAAAGCCAGATCATCCGCAGCGGCTTTGAAGGCAACAACGAATACTTTACGCAAATGCAGGCTCAGCTACAGGCAAAACCAGAAGCAGTGGCTGCATGTAAACTGCTGAACGTCTCAAGCCGTTACTGTCTGAAAGGCACTTCTGATGAGCAAACGACCAAGAAAGACAAACAGTGGGCGAATGTCACTGTACGTTCTGATCAGTACAACGATTCAGTCACCATCAACGGCATCAACTACGGCAGCACGCCAGTCGAAATCGTGCTACCAGCAGGCCGTCATCAGGTGACAGTTGCCAAAGACGGTTATGAAACTTACAACCGCGTGATTACCGTCAATGGTAATGACACGGTTTGGGTGAAGCTTCGCCCGAACAAAGACAGCTAATCATCCCTTGCGGCTCTGATTTGGTGTCGAATTTCACAAAGCTGTCGTTTAAACGCCATTTTGTCACTAAGTTATTGAAAGATGACTTCTGACAAAATGGCGTTTTCGTTTAGAATGCTGACAGGTTTTTTCAAACATTTAACTGAAGTAGACAACCATGCGACAAGGTTTACCCGCTCTGTTATTCGCACTCTCGCCATGCTTACTGGCAGTGCCCGCGATAGCTGAAGACACGGCACCCGCCACTGTTATGGCTATCGATGATGCACTGTTTAGCAAGCAATCAGAGTTGCAGGACGCTAAAAAGGCTACCCAGACTCAGCAAACCGCTGTTGATAATCAGCAAGCTGAACTGGATCGCCTGAATAAACAAACGCAAAGCTTGGACGCAGCGCTGAAGACAGCCAAAGCGAACCTCGAGCGTGATTACCAGAAAATGATTGATGAGCCAGAGCTGGATATTACAGGCTCTCAGAATGCCTATCAGGCAGCCTGGTCAGACATCAAACAGAATCAGAAAGCACGTTTGGAAGCCGAGCAGAAACTGCAGGAGCAGCAGGCAGCACTTGCTCAGACCAAATCTGCGCAGCAGGTGATTGAGCAGAGTATTGCCAAGCTTGATCAAGACAAACTGCGCGCACGGGTTGAACGTCTGCGTTCTGAGCTCAATCGCACTGGTGAGCAAAAAGTCAGCTTCACCAACGCGTGTAGCGCCGATATGACGTTGGCGCAATGTGCCAAACAGACCACAGATCTGGCGTTACAGAAAGCCGTGAAACAGTTCCAGGCTTGGCTGATTGATGAAACCAGCGAAGCGGCGGTAGTGAAACAGCATCTGGCTGACGTGTCGCTCAATATCCACGTACTCAAACACACCACGACAGATTCTGGCTTCTATGACGGCAGCAAGTTTAAAACCGTTATCGACACGCAACTGGATGCCCGTCCGGCAGAAAATACCCCCTGTAAGCTGCTGAATGTCGATTCACAATACTGTTTTGCGCCGGGTGAAAACGCTCAGACCAGCAAGCAGAAAGAAGTGGCGTGGGTGAACCTGGCCATTCGTTCGAATCAGTACAACGACAAAGTGTCGGTTGATGGTGTCAGCTACGGCAGCACTCCGGTCGAAATCATGCTGCCGGTTGGCAATCACATGATCACGGTGGAAAAAGAAGGCTACCGTTCATTCCATCAGGAACTGAGCATCAATTCCGATCACACCTTACGTGCGGTGCTGCGCGAGCAGGCCAACATTCTTAAGCAGGGCTTTAAGTTTGCTGACTCGCTGAAAGGCAACATCAAGGCTCCGGAAATGATCACGTTAGTTAGCGGAGAATACCTGCTGGGTGAAAACGCATCGCGTCAGGTTCGCCTTGATCATGCTTTCGCAGTCAGCGCGACACCGATTACTGTCGGTGAGTTTGAAACCTTCGTCAATCAGACTGGCTACCAAACCGATGCTGAGCTGCAAAACGTTTGTATCGCAGTCAACAATTCCGAAGTAACGCCGATTCCAGACAGCTACTGGCGCAACCCAGGCTTTAAACAATCGGCGCAATCTCCGGCCGTGTGTATCAGCCAGAACGATGCCAACGCGTATGCGCATTGGCTATCAAAACAAACCGGCTTTACCTACCGTCTGCCTAGTGAATATGAGTGGGAAGTGGCCGCCCGTTCCGGCAGCAAAACCAGTTACTGGTGGGGTGATAACTTCGGCAGCGGTCAGGCCAACACGGGCTGGGGTGGCACACCTTGGTCAAACAAGAGCACATCACCAGTCCGCTCATTTGAACCGAACCGCTTAGGTTTTTATGACGTGGTCGGCAACGTTTGGCAGTGGACCAATGATGCACGCGGTTTAGCAAAAGGTGGCGCCTGGAGTTTCTCTCCGGAAATGGCCAAAGCAGAAAGCGAATTGTTTATTTCGCCGTCTGCGGCCGCGAACTATGTCGGTTTCCGCATACTTCGCGAACTTTAACTGCAGGTTTTTCTCAAAAGGGGGGATTTCCCCCCTTTTGCGTTTCTGGCCGCTTCAATATAGTTAGCTCAAGCACTGGGTAACACCTAATGCCCGGTATCTTATTGATACCTCTGTGTTTTCAGCAGACCCTCGCTGAAATCATGGAACCTCTTCTACACGTCGACAAGATATGTTTCTTGTATTTATTGCCAGCCCGTCTTCAGGCTGGCTTTTTTTCGTCCTTTTCCCCGAAAATCACTGCATTTCGTTGCTTACAACCGTATTGCTGCTTGATATCATAAGTCGCGTTGTACTTGAGGAAATATGTGTGTCTACTCATCTGACTGCCGAACAAATCTTACTGTTTAAACAATTGCCCGGTTATTGGGGCTGCAAAGACTTAAACTCGGTGTTTGTCTACGCGAATGATGCGTATGGTGAGCTGATCGGTGTCGATTCCGCCGAAGAGTGTGTCGGTCGCACCGATTTCGAAATGCCAAGCCCAACGGTCGCCTGTGCCGGGGATTTTCAGGAACAGGATCGCTATGTGATGGAAACCGGGCGCTCACTCAAGGTACTAGATATACACCCCTATCCCGATGGCCGCTGGCATGCCCACATTTTTACCAAAAGCCCATGGCGCGATGCCGAAGGCAGGATTCAGGGCACCATTTTCTACGGCCAGGATCTGACGGACACGGCGATTTTAGAAGTGGGACACTGGGTATGCCGGGCCACGGGCCTGACATCGCCCTTCAAAACATCCAACAGCCACAACACAACCCAACTACCGAAACTGACAACTCGTGAATCTGAGACGCTGTTTCTGATGCTGTATGGTAAAAAACCACAGCACATTGCGCGCGTGATGGGAATTTCAATCAAGACAGTCGAAGGTTATGAAGCGCGATTGCGCAATAAGTTTGGTGCTCACAGCAAAGAAAACTTGCTCGATCTAGCGCTGGATTTGGGTTTTGGTTCGGTGATTCCGAAAACGCTGCTCAAAACGCAGTTGTCGGTGGTGCTGAAAAACGAACACGCCGCATAAAGCGGCGTGTCTGGTGTCATCTTCGCAGATTAAGGTGCCAGGCGATCCACATCCCAGCCAGCATCCGCTTTGCTGTAAATAAAGCGGTCATGCAAACGGTGTTCACCGCCCTGCCAGAATTCAATGCTCGACGGTCTGATACGGAATCCACCCCAGAAGCTCGGTACCGGAATTTCACCTTTCGCGAATTTCTGTTTCAGTTCCAGATACTTACCTTCCAACACACCGCGAGCAGAAATACGGCTGCTCTGATGGCTGGCAATCGCCGCGATCTGGCTCTCTTTGGGACGAGAGGTGAAGTACTTCATGTTCTCCAGCGCACTCAGCTTTTCTGCCGTACCAGTGATGTGTACCTGACGCTCAAGCGGATGCCAAGGGAAATGCAGGCTCACTTTGCTGTTGTGCTGAATATGCTGCGCTTTGCGGCTGCCGAGATTGGTATAAAACACAAAGCCGTCTTTATCGACGTTTTTCAGCAACACGATTCGTTGAAATGGCTGGCCGGTTTCATCCACCGTGGCCACGGTCATTGCGGTCGGGTCTGTTAACTTGGCATCAATCGCCTGTTGCAGCCAAAGGTTGAACTGATCAATCGGGTCAGCAAGCAAATCCTTTCTGCGTAAACCACCTTGAATGTATTCACGGCGAATATCTGAAAGATCCATTTCTACTCCTCATTATTTTTTGCCGATTGTGCGCTTATACGCCTCAGAACTCAAGCCGCAAGCCGCCAAAAAGCGCACGCGCTCTATCTCTCATAACCGTTAATTTTCGGATACTTATTCGGCCAGCCATCACAGCGAGGAATAAGAAAACGTCTAAACTGTAATGACAAGTCTCGGCGACTTGCCGTCTCGTTTTTTCTCACACACGCAGGATCGCGCCATGAGTCAACGCAGTTATCACCAGCTCTCGCCCGGCGAACTTGAATTTGTCGA